>Ga0129324_10002281_pt1 | contig 11888 bp, 9 predicted proteins | sample CPBDNA_7_FD_96879 | JGI IMG/M metagenome (GOLD analysis project Ga0129324, IMG submission 96879) | Freshwater to marine salinity gradient microbial communities from Chesapeake Bay, USA - CPBay_Spr_15_0.2_DNA | ecosystem: Environmental > Aquatic > Marine > Coastal | place: USA: Chesapeake Bay... | reverse complement strand
TACGCCCAAGAGGGCGATTACAACCAAGAATATGACACCGGGGTCAGGCTGACATCCATTGGAATCGAATCAATTTCACAGCACACCAACATGTCCCCGCGTGACCGTGAGCTTCCAACTCTCACGGAGTTCGACTCCCCATTTGTTTTTGAGGAATCTCAATACCCCAACTGGGAAGCGCGCCCATGACGGCTAACGCCAAGGAACCTGCATTCGATTGGACCGACAAGCGAGTTTTGATCTCAGGCGCAACCGGATTCATTGGAGCCGGCGTCACAAATCGACTACTTGACCTCAATGCCGAGGTAGCAGCGATTACTCGTACCCGACCCAAAAGCGAATCAGTGAATTGGATAAGTGTTGCAAAGAGTGAATCTTTCCCAAGTCAGCAAATAGCGGAATTTAACCCGGAAGTTGTTCTTCACCTTGCCACACGATTTCAAGCCTCTCACTCGCCGAAAGACATCAAGGAACTGATTAGCAGCAATATTGAATTCGGAACTAACCTGTTGGAATCAGCAAAAAATTCCGGTGCAATTTTTGTCAACATTAACTCCGCCTGGCAACACTTTGAGTCAAAGAGCTACTCACCGGTTTCGCTGTATGCGGCAACCAAGCAAGCATTCGCAGATATTTGCCAGTACTACGGTGAAACCGGATTGGATCTCCGTAGTCTGACAATTTATGACACCTACGGTCCTACCGATCAACGAAATAAACTTGTGCGTCAGATTCTCAGTGCTGTCAACAATGACGAACAAATTGAGATGGGGCGGGGAGATCAACTGATTAATCTGCTCTTCCTTGGCGACGTCGTGTCTGCAATCCTCATGATTTCTGCGTTACCACCAGCGACATTAATCCAGGATTACGTGGTGAGAGCACAAGATTCAATTTCCATTCGTGAACTCGTCATGGGGATCGAGGAAGTCACGGGCAAGGAGGTCAAGTCAAACTGGGGTGCTCGTAATGCTCGCCCACGCGAAATGGAATCCGACTGGGTATTTGGTGAGTTACTACCAGCGTGGAAGCAACAGGTTGAACTCGCAGAAGGACTGCGTCTGTGCTGGCAAGAAGTAAATAGTGCAACCTAAAGTCTCAATCGTCATTCCTGTCCATAATGGAATGCCTTACGTCAAAGGTGCCGTTCAATCAGCGCTGAACCAAGATTATGAGAATATAGAAATAATCGTGGTGGACAATGCTTCTCAGGATGGAACTACCCAGTGGCTCCGAACACTCGCTGATTCACAACTTACGGTGATTTACCGGGACAACTTGCAATCAGCCTTCGAAAATTGGACCCAAGCAATCGAACTAGCGTCAGGAAAGTACACGAAACTGCTTTGCGCGGATGACCTCCTTGATCCAGGGATAGTTAGCACCCAAGTCCAACAATTGGAATCCAGTCCAGCTGCCGTAATGGCTGCCAGTAAACGAAGAATCATTGACTCCCAAGGAAAGGTTGTGAGACAAACCCACGGACTGTCTGGTCTCAAACTACGTGAGAGTGGATCAGCAACACTAAGAAAATGTTTTCTTGCTGGCACCAATTTGCTAGGTGAGCCGGCGGCAGTGTTGTTTAAATCTCAAGTCATTAAGAAAGTCATGCCTTGGCACAGCCGTTGGCCATATGTAACAGACGTTGCTACCTATGCCCAGGTTCTACGTCACGGAGAACTCGTAACTGATCCGCGCGTGCAAGCTTCGTTTCGGATCGCTGCGACTTCCTGGAGCGCATCACTTCTGGGTCAACAAGAGGAACAATTTTCTCAGTGGCAAGCCGATGAATTAGCTACCGGATTTGTTTCACTAACGCCAAGAGAGGAATTGACTTCGAAAGTCCAACTAAAGTTGCGAACTTTCGTGCGCAAACTCTTTTTTGCGCGAGAAGCACGTAAAAAATAATCTATAAAACTCGCCAGAGTTCCACACGCTGGTTTGTTTGTTCGGTGGCGTAATCAACGCTAAACAGGGATGCCACTCCCATTGATCTGCCGGGGTTCCAGCCAGTCGGGCAAGATGTGTCTGTTAGTAAATATGAAACACCGGCTGCCCGCATTAGGGAAACATCGAGGATTCCAGAGTTTGTTGCATCAATCAATGCATCTATTTCTGCCTTTTTTTCGGGCCAAGCCAAACCTAGATTGTAGAAAGCTACCGGCGCACCAGTAATGACTTTAAGGACGCGTGGATCCACACATGATTCTGCTGTTACAAGCCCGGGCACCATGGTTTCCAAATCAATAACGCTTTCAATTGCCTTAGACCTTGGGGAGTCGAAATCAATATTGCCCTGCGAACTGACGTACTCACGGAAGCCGCCCACGTTCCACAGGGAAGCACCCACGAGCACCGCTGCAAGTGCGGCAATAAGGCGTATGCGCCCACTCGACTGAAGACCGGACCTCAGGCAACTCGGCAGGGTAAGAGTTGCCACCACAACAAAGACGATCACAGAGTTGATCCAGAATCGATACGGTTCTTGGCCAAAGCCCCACAAGGCATTGAATGACAACAAGACGAAAGCTACGAACCAGCCGACGAGCAACGCGATCTCGCTGGTTCCTCCGCGTCGAATCTGCGCCCATAAGATGGCCGCCCAAGTGACGAGAATTGGTGAACCCAAAATGAGGAAAGCCCAAAGGGGAACACCTAGTTCCCCTGATTGGTCAACGCGGTAGGCCAGGAACAGGTCTTGATCGAGCGTCCCAGAAATCGTCCAGAGAACTTGGGGTGCCGCCCCCACAGCAAAGGCAAATAGGCCAACAGCGACTAAGACCATTCGCTTTTGGGCAAGCAGCCACAGACCGGGAAGTGTGGGTGCGAGCATGAGTGCATAGAGCGGCAGTGCACCAACACTTCCTCGAGTAAAAAGTCCGACAAGTAAAACCAGCAGGAGCATTGAGACAGTAACTATCGGTAGTTTTCGCGACTTCGATCTCAGGAGTCCCGCTACAGCGAGGACCCAGAACGCCACAGCGGTGAGGGTGAGAAATGAGTAAGTCTGAAAGTTTGCAATAACACCCAAGCCCAAGCCCGCCAGCCCGAACAGAATCACTCGCTTGCGTGAACTCCATTCGGGACGGCGAAGTGTCCAGTACCCGAGGACGAGTGCTGCCAAACCAATGGAGAGGCCGACGGCCTCTCCATTGAGCGGATAGAGCGCTCCGTAAGGCCCCCACATCACAGCATGGGAGTCCAGGTTCACGAACCAATTGTCAAACAGGATGGTTAAGAGAGGTCCGATCCACAGCAGGACACCCAATACCAATGGTGCCCAAGCTCGACCAGTAATACGGTACGCCGCAAACCCAATGAAGGCGATTGATCCAAGAACTACAACTAGCCCGAGGAAAGACCATGCGGCTGGAATTCCCATACCCGTCCAACTAGCAAACTGGCCAATGATTTTGTACCACCAACTTGGGTAGAACGAGACACCCGTCTGAGTGAATGGTTCGACCAGTCCAAATTCCCCCAACTTGGCCGAGGCTGAGATCCCAGCGTAGGAAAGTTGGTCGGTAGGGAAGTAACCACGGAATAAATTCGCGGCCGGGTTGAGTTCCCCAGGCAGCCGAAGAAGACTCCAAGCAGACACAAGACTAAACAACCACGAGAAGGCAAACACAATTCGAGGAGTGTGGTCCCGCCAACTTAGAGACTTTAGCTTTGGCTTGGGGTTGCGAAGCATGGCAATCGCCATGAACGCCACAAGCAAGCTTCCGCCAACCCCCATGGACCACACAGCGGTCGGATTCAGCGGGAAATCTTCCCACCACCAATTCGGTTCAAAGAATAACTTGAACCAAGTCTCAGCTTGCCCATTCGTGTAACGCCGAATTGTTGTCAGCAGTGCTATTGCACTTGCAAGAGGCATGGCGATGAAAATCCAAATAGTCTGGCCGCGAGAGGGAAATTTGCGACCCACTTTGACCAAAGAGAAAAAGATGACGACCGCGACTAGGAAAAGGGGCAACATGTATCTCGGGGTAGCGTTCGGGTCAAATTGCCCTAAGGCAGCCGCCACAGGGTACATCTGCGTGGCCACCATCATGGCTACCACAAAAGCAACTACAGCAAGGTGCCGCCTTCGGGCTCCCGGGAGAAAGGTGAACGCTAAACCAGCCAGGGTTGACAAGGTAATCAAGATCACGGATGCAGGCATTTGCACTTCATGCCAACCGATCCCGTAATAGAAGAAGTTGATGCTTCTAAAAACAGGGGCGCTTGATCCAATGCTCCCCGCGATGACCGAGGGGAGTTCAACCAAGCTCTCGATTAACTTCCCTGGATTAAAGAAACTCTTTTCAAGTACTTGGGTGAAGCCTGAGAGGCTGTTGGCCTGGACGACCAACCCAACTACTCCAATCAATACTGTGAGCGCAAACAACAGCCACTTCGCCTTGGCATTGAACCTGGGCCAAAGGAGGATTAGTGTTGCGATTGCTACAACCAGAAGGTAAACCTGCGCGTCTTTGCGGGCTCCCAGCGCTATAACAACACTAGAGAATAATCCAAATGACAGTCCCACCATTCGCCAGCGTTCAATTGGTGGCCTAATTGAAGTAATAAGGGAGTACAGAAACACCCAGCTAAAGAGAACACCTGTAATTGCCCAGGAAGTCGGGTTAATTGAGGGCACAAAGAATGCTGCAAACGGAATCAAGGCCGTCATAGTGAGAAGCACAACACCGCGCCGGACGCGTGGCATGACCGTGATGAGTGCAAGGAAAAGCAAAGCGCTGAATAGGAACGCGTTAAAGGTTCGCATATTTCGAATAGAAGATTCGTAGTCTGACCCTAAAAAACGATTCATGACCGAGTAGTAGAAACTGGATACATGGTTGGCGCTAAATCGAGTGGTCTCCGCCTTCAGCCCGTTTTGTTCGGCAATACAGGATCCATCTTCCGCCGGGAAGGATGTAAAGAAACAAATATTTGTAACTCTCTCCGGCACGATTGCCCTGATGGGATTTCCCGCTGAATCAGCTTCCAAGATCTGGCAAAACTCGTTATCCCCGTTGGCACACAGGATGGAAATTCCGTGAAAGTCATCGTCGGGAGTGGACCCTGGTGGTGAACTGAGCCCCCAGGCCACGAGCAGGACAAAAACCCCAACGGCAAGTGCCAAAGACCGAGAAACGAGTGACTTATTAATCACGAGATCACTCACTGGCAAAAATTACCATGGCCCGAAGGAACATGACTCAACTCAGCGGCCATAGATCTCAAAGTAACGATCAGGGTTTGAGTAAGTCGCTCCTGGGAAGGTCAGATCACCTTCCACGGGTTCACCGATGGCTGTAACAAGTGAGTAACTCTTGAGCCCGGGATACTCGCTTGGGTTGAAGCTCTCCCATTCCCCTTGCCGCACCACCACGAAGTCTGGGCGTAACGATTGAACCGCTGATCCAATGTTTCTCTCATTGATCGGCATTGATTGCAATGAATCCGTCATGATTCGTGAAGCAAGTCCTGGGTAGTCAATAACGGATCCGGTTGTGACTTGAGATCCTAAAAAACCTAACGGCTCAAGGATTACGGTCTGACCTTGACTCATTAGCGAGTTGAGTTTGATTCCGACAGCCTGTCTCACACCGACATCAATTTCTTTTTGCACGTAAGCTTCATGCTGGAAATAAGACACGGCTGGGATTAGATAAGCGATTACCAGTGCGCTAGCGACAGCGTATTTGATCACAGGGTAGACCTGAGGGAAGAGATTGAAAGCGACACCAGCGTAAAGAATTAAGACTGCGCTAAAGGGTGGCACGTACCACATGTGGTAGTTGCTAACGTTGAAAAATCCAACGTAAAGAACGAATGCCGGAACCATCAAAGCCGGTATTGCCCATATCAGTGAAATTTTACTGACTCGAACTGTCCCAACAAGAAATAACACAACTAACAACACGACGATCCAGACTCCGATAGCGCGGCTAATGAAGCCACTTGAGGCGAAGTAGCTACTGAAATATGGTGCAACCCGTTCCCATGAGTTCAACGAAGCAGAAACGCCATTAAGTATCCCTGACTTACTCACATTGGTTGTACCGATGAGTGATTTGGCAATTATCGTCTGCGGGATAAAAGTTCCGTAATAAACCACCGCCAAAATCAACCAGAGCACCAATGGAGGCACTGAAATTGCAACGGCACGCAACGTGATCATTTTTGGGCGGAAGACGTAAATGAGTACTACGAGCAATGTCCAAAAGATCAACTCCGGCCGCACAAGGGGTGCAAGAGTTGCAGTGACCATGAGTAAAACCGGTCGCTGTTGAATCAACGACCAGATACCAAGCAGCACAAATGCGGTGGCGAACTGTGACTCCATCCCAGACATGCCAAATGTGACATGAATCTGTTCAAAGGACAGGAAACCTAAAATCAAAATAAGCCCAGGTGTATTCACTTGCCATTTGGCAGCTATGCAGTAGGCAAGCCAAAGGGTCGCAGCAGTTGCCAAAAGTGATATCAACGTGAGCGTGGGAAGACCCTGTCCGAACGAATTCCCTATGAGCGAAAAAAGCATCCAAACAACAGAGCTAAAACTTTGAACAGGTGGTTCACCAAGTTGATGTGTAAGACTTTCACCTAACCAAAAATTTCTGGTTACTGAATCAAGGATGAGAGCGTCTTCCCAGGTTCGATCTGTAATGACTTGGAAGGCGATGCGAAAGCCTAGAGCCGCTATTATGAACGAAATCAATATTGATTTTTGTTTCGCAAATGAAGGAGAAGTTTTCGGCCCTTTTTGAGTCTGTGCAGTCTTAGCCAAGGATCAATCTCGCTTTCAGAACAGTGGTCATTGTCTCGAGAGCGGCGTATGCATCTGGGATAGGCAAAGCTGCAATGTTGATAATGCGTTCAATACTAATGTCTAGCCTATTCGCCTCCAAACGTAGACGCTTCGTCATACCAAGTTCAGGTTTTGATAGAAAAGTCGTGTTGTGCCGAGATTTCGAACTTTTTTCATCGGGTTTAAAGTGGTCCGCGCCCAAGGCAGCGGTGTTTCCGGAGTTAAAGCGTCATGATTAGTGAAAGAACTCACGATTGGTGGGATTTGGGTAGCACTCTTAACGAGGTTGAAATTTTAGTAATTTACAAGTTTAATTATCTCTGCAAACTGAAATCCCGATTGCGAAGACTCATGAGCTAGGAAGTCACTGAAATCGCACCGGACAAGATTTCGCTCTATCAAATGTGAAGCCGGTGCGATTCAGCGCACTGGAAGGTTTGGCTAAGAGTAATGTAAACCAACCATTTATGACAGCCTGTCGGTTGAGTCTTTGACTTGCAACTTCCGAGAGAAAAAAGGGCCACCTACGTTGCGGCCATCTGCAGCCTCTGCCCGGGCGAGTCAGATAGATTTCTAATCTCATCCGGTTCTTTACTCGCTAAGAGTAATCTGAACAAAAGCTCAGCCAGGAAGTCAAGGAATCCCATCAGTCGTTGAAAATTCCAAACTTAGTTGAGTCCGCAGTAGAAATACGATTCCCATTCAGGTCCTCTTCGTCTAAGCCAGACCCTTGATAAACGACTTGACTTTTGATAGTAGCCGCACATACAGCGGTCGCGAGTGGGCGTAAGCGCTCCGTTGGTTGATCCAAGCGCTGAGCTTCAGTGGGACTATGTAAACATTTGCTTGCCGTGCTAGAACTTCTTGGCAGAAAAGCCCATCACTTCCCGGGTAGATATCCCGATAAGTTACTTCATCGCGAAGTTTTGTCAGTACAAAACTATGGGCGTGAGGAATTTCGACCTTGCCGAATTCAGCGGGGATTTTTAGGCTCGTAGGGTTTTTTCCATCAAAATTTTCCCAATGAAAAGGGAAAAGGTCATTTCCAAAAGTTGTGCTTCTAATCGGTTCTGCATTTATCAACTTGTCAAGAAAATCTTGAACAGTGAAGTTTCTTGCGTCAAGCAAGTCCTCTCTGGACAAAGAAAGTTCATTAAGCAGCAAGGCCGCATTAGTCATATTTGCAGTTTCTTCTAACAGTGTCAATCTTCCGTTTGAGTATACATCATCGGCGTCGAGGAACGCTGTGTAGCGAGTTTTCACCAAAGACCAACCTCTATTACGGTTCGGAGCCTCTCGTGCTTTTCCTTCGATTGCAGCAAGGGTAATTTGAGTTTCTAGGCCGGCATCCCGGGCGATGTTTGTCAACCAATATTGATATTCTTCGTGCATTCCTACACTTAGACCGCTTCTTGCGATGATAATTTCCTGCAAGACCCCACTGTCAGATCGCAAGTTTAAAAGCAATTCTGGGAGAAATTGATCGTGGTACTCGACTACAGGGATTACGACACTGACTGGTTTCAATGGCAAGCACCTCTCTTAAAATTCGATTGTAGGCTACTACACTTGGATGACGTATCCAATCGGATTTTCTTGCGTTTGTCGGATTTGTCGGTTGCGAAAAGTGATGTATGGCCGTGGTTACGTCACTTTTGATGTCGCTCCTCACCATAGGTTTTGCGCAATGATGTTTTATGGCTAATGCAGATAAGCGGCTGACTAATTTGCAAGAATGCCGCGGGTGACACCTGCCCAAGACGTGTTGCAGTCTGAGAGCGCAAAGTTAGGGCAATGTAGTGCACACCTTGGAGGTTTTTCATCAATTCATTATTAGCATGAGATTGCTTTGAATTGTTTCATGTCCTTTACTCGCCAACAATCTGACCAAAGCAAGTTGTCTGCGATCTGATAGCACCTAAGTAGAGGAACTTCTGCGAGAAAACTGAGTCCAAATAGAGAAATCTCGGACTTCATAGGGACTCGGTGGTAGATACTTGGAAGTGAGTCATGGACCGGCATTCATAGGAAATGACATGATTGAGAAGTTTGGAGGATTCTCATGGGGAATTGCGCTTTGCCAGCGGTTACACATTTCAATCAATATTCTTTGTTTCGTCCATCTCTATTTTCGGAAATGGCGTCGGGCCTTTAAGATTTGGCGGGGTTTCAATGCCTAGTCCAATGCAATATTTAAGGAAATCTTGCCAGGTAGTCACTCAAAATCCCAGTGCACTAATCCCAGCCCCACCCCCTAATGTTGAAGCCCTCACGATGAAATTGTCTTTTCGGCTAGCCAACATGAAAGGCGTAGCCTCGGGACGTGACCTGTGTATTGGCACAAAGAAGAAACATTGCGCCCCAAATTGTGAATTTTGCGCCGGTGTAGTTGGTCCAGTGGGATTGAATCGCAACTATGGGTGGAGTGAGGCGCCCGAGTCTTGGGACAGTTTCGTTGATGCTGAATATGCCGACCAACCTCGACAAATCAGGATTCACTTTGATCTGGCAGCGCTATATCAGGCTTCTGAACTTCTAAACATTTTGTCATACATCCAGTCACCTTGGCGTCTCTTGAGAGAAGTAGTGAGTTTTGAAGGTCAAAGGCAAGTACAAATTTTACCATTGTACTTTCATAATTGCCTGAAAGAATCAGAAAAAATGGGTCCGAATGTGGCGATTCCTCCCGAGCCAAACACGAAGTCCCAAATGTAGGTTTGAAATCACGCCAGGAGTATCTCTTCATTCACTCTGATTGGTCCTAAGCTCTCAGTTAGGGCGTTGAGGCAGTAGGGGAACATAAAATTCAAATTCGCTACTTGGTATTCGCAGGTATCCCGTCAGCGGTCATTCACCTTTGGTTGTCACATCAATAATCCTGAAGGTGGAAATTTCTCGTTCGTTTCATGTTGATGCAGGTAGACCAGAAATGGTTATAAAAAATATCAACATCTCCAAAGTTTAAGGTATAACAACAAGCAAATCAGAATGTAATTATGCCTCGGAATTACTTTGGTACTCTGATCTTTGAGACGGGTACTACTCGCGAATGTTGAATTTAACATGCTCCCAGAGTTCGTTCCCCAAGGCTGGGCGCTTATTTAAAACTCGTCTACACAGATTTGTTTTCATTTGTATTCAGGCTCACGTGGGCATGGGCTCCATTTAACGCGTACCATGAAAGGATACCCGTTGATCAATTCAATAGGCCAATCTCTTGTCGAGCTGGGTAGTTCAAAGATGGTATCCGGAAAAGTATTTGCGGGGCCGATTACTCTGGCATTTCACAAAGACCACATTTTTTAGATAGAATTATGCATCGATGAAAGTGAGCGATGAAAGCGTCCCGACTGGAATCGCTACCCATTGAACTCGACCAAGCGTGCAACGAATCTCTTATTTGTTTCGCATTTTCATGATTGCTACCTTCCTTCACCTCGGGTCCCCAGAGTTGGGGGTTCCAGGATAAAGGAATGTATGTCTCCCAGGGTTTTAATAGATTGGGAAATGTGTATAAATGCTCAACTGAAGGCTTGAAAAGTAGAGATCCGAACCACGCAACCTCAAAATCCCGATAGGTCATTTCGCCGTGACCAAAGGGTGAAACAACGCTACCCACACTACTCAGGGACTGCAGGTAACTCCGTGTGCTGACCTTGCCCTTTAACGTTTTCCAACCATGAACACGTGCTTGATCTAAGGCGATTTTGCGCACCACCCCTCGAATGTCAGAGGCCTGCGACGTGAAAAACGCACCAACTTCATCCAAAGGATTTTTGCAGGCTGCTTGATCTGCGGAAGGATAGCCACCCTTTAAATTTCTAGCCATTTGCAGCCAACGGTTTCGTGCTTCCACGTCGGTATAAGCGAAGGTCCAAGACAGACGAATTCTAGCGATGTCGTGAGGTGCTAGTGCATGTTTAATCTCCAGTGGATTGTCGATAGGGGTTTGGTAGGGGATTCCCAAATCTTTGAGCAACGACTCATAATAGGTCTCAAATAAGTTCACTGTGATTGGTGGATGAGAGTAAACGCTCGTGTCTTTCAACAGGTGTCTTTTGGTGTAGAGATCCACAACTTCCAACACTTGAAATTGAGTGTCCCCAGAGCTATCGGTCGTGTCCAACCAAACTAACCGATTAGCCCTATGTCGTAAAACCGACAAACATTCTAAAAGCTGATCACCCGCTCGAGGAAGTGCGGATTCGTCTATGAGCAAAACATCCCAACTACCCGATCTGGCCCTTTCCAGCGTTACAAAATCGATTTTGATGCCTAACTCCAGAATTTGCTTTCGCCATCGAATCAAAGGCGAGAAAAATGAGTCCCTTGCGAATCGCGATTTCCAACTACCTCCGTGCCTTACCACTGCTACATGCAAAGCAATCCTTTCCCGAAGAGGGTGCGAACTGAGATAAATTAAAGATACTCTGAATTACTCCAATAAACATGACCCGCCCCCGTTAGCGGGCAAGCTTGGTGGGATGAAGTCCTATTCCTTCGGAAATTGATCCGCAACCAAAATCCCTGGGCGAATCCCCCCCAGTCATAAGAATCGCATTCGATAAAATCCCTATCTGTAAGGTCGCTTCCTGAAAGAATGTCAGCCTTTGTAAGTTCGAGATTGGCTTAGCGAGACCGTTGTGTTTTCAGAATTAAGTGACTCGTCGACAACCCAGTCAAACGTATGGTCAGGTAGAGGAACAAGGAATTAGTGAGTAAGGGTCAGCAGTGACTGGAGGGCTAGGAAGCTTAGTATTCGAAGGAAAGGCGGACCTGTGAAAATGATCATTTCTCAAAGTGTGAAATGAATTAGAAGGAAAACGGTGAGAAAGGTCCCACTGGAAAGTCGTAAGATCCGTTAATCCGTGGATTCGTTTGAGTTTCGTTTGATACTCGATACTTTGAAAAATCTTCCACTACGTTTTGTTGGCTATTGCTACAGGTTAATTAACTAAGACACGATATTCTTCATTCATAAAATCAAGCTGCGTAAACACAACAAACAAAATTGAATTCTTTTGTGATGCAATTAATCTGGGAAATACTCACCTACTCAGATTGGTCGGATTATCAATAAGTG
>Ga0129324_10002280_pt1 | contig 11892 bp, 14 predicted proteins | sample CPBDNA_7_FD_96879 | JGI IMG/M metagenome (GOLD analysis project Ga0129324, IMG submission 96879) | Freshwater to marine salinity gradient microbial communities from Chesapeake Bay, USA - CPBay_Spr_15_0.2_DNA | ecosystem: Environmental > Aquatic > Marine > Coastal | place: USA: Chesapeake Bay... | reverse complement strand
TTCAATGCAGTAAATCTTGATGGCGGATATCTCACCTGGAGCAACTCTCCAGCAGCAATTAACTAAGAGAGAAGGAAAATATGTGTAGCAGAACAACTTGTCGTAAATGTGGAAAGCCAAGCTGGTCAGGCTGTGGTCAACATATTGAGATCGCCCTTAAAGGTGTTGCAAAGAAGGATCGCTGCCAAGGTCATGCAAATGATCCAAAGGAGCCTGGTTTCTTGAGCAAGATGTTTGGTAAGAAGTAATCATTAAAGCAAGAGTTCTGGTTGCGCTCCAGTTTGGCCTCTTAGGAATACTTTTCCTAAAGCCAGCTGGGGCGATACTTGTTGAATCCGATTTTTTTGCTTGGATTTCTACTGGACTTTATTTTGGGGCGGTAACTATTTTCGCCTTCGCATACATAGCACTACGTCCATCCTTAAGAGTTTCACCTATTCCAAAGCCTGGCGCACCCCTAATTACAGTTGGTATATATAACTGGTTTCGCCATCCAATGTACCTCGGTGTATTGATGTTTGGACTAGGAATGCTGATCAACAACTTCAATCTTCTCTCTATTGCAGTATTTGTAGCCCTTTCAGCAAATATGGTGGTCAAGGCAAATTATGAAGATCGTTTGCTCAGGGCTCGCCATTCCAATGCAATTGAGTACCAACAAAAAGTTTTAGGTTTACTCGGGAGAAAAAGTGCCTAACTGTTTTACATCGTTACTTACCTGGAGCGCAAAGCGCTGGATTGTTGCAGTAAGTGTTGGTGTACTAACCTACTTTGTAATCGCCTTACCCACAGCAGTGGTTGCAAATCCAATATTTGGTCGGGATATCGCCGTAACAAGTTGGTCTGTAACAGTAATTGTGACTTCATCAATTCTTACAGGGTTGCTGACAGCAACTTATGTGAAAAATGAATTTTCAGATGAAAATCCAAGGCAGCTAAAGATCGGCGGTGCTGGTGCGCTGCTTTCTTACTTTGCGGTTGGATGCCCTGTTTGCAACAAGTTAGCTTTAGTTGCTCTGGGATATTCAGGAGCCATTCAATACTTTGCGCCGATTCAGCCGTATCTTGCCCTTGCGGGAATCGCATTACTTATGTACTCCCTTCGAATGCGTCTTAACAATGAATACTCATGCTCACTACCTTTTCAAACAGCAGATAAGTCGATAGGAGAAAACGATGGCAGCAATTAATGTGACTGAAGCGCAGTTCGAGGAGTTAATCCTTAAAGAAGGAACTGTTTTAGTGGATTTCTGGGCTGCTTGGTGTGGACCTTGTCGCTCTTTTGCTCCTGTTTACGAAGCGGCATCAGAGAAGTACCCAGAGCTAACCTTTGCAAAGGTGGATACCGAAGCAGAGCAATCACTTGCAGCGGCAGCCGGCATTACATCTATTCCAACATTAATGATTTTCCGTGATGGCATCTTGTTGTTTAGCCAACCGGGTGCGCTTCCAGGATCAGCGCTAGATGATCTAATCTCGCAAGTTTCAGCCCTTGATATGGATGAGATTCGCAAGGAAATTGCCGCTGACCCTGCCAAACCATCCACCATCTGAGACCCGCCCCTTGGCAACGATCTGGTGGGATTTTGAGCCATTTATTGCAGGGATTCACGCTCAAACGTAACCCTTTTGTTACCTGAACTTCCTGTTAATCAAGCCTACTGAGGCGTAGATTCCCCATGTCCAAAGGATTTGTCCCCTCAAAACCTAATGACCTTCGAAGGCTCAATTAAATAGAAAAGGACGATGATGTCAGAAAAAAATAATGGCATTTCCCGCCGCTCGGTACTTAAGGGTGCTGCAGTTGGTGGTTTAGGAATCGCAGCAGGTGGATCTCTACTTGCAGGTTGCGGTTCAAGCGCTAGCGGTCCACTTGCATACGGAGCTCGCTCTGTTGATGCAGGCCCAACAGCACAAAACGAGGCTTTACTTGCTGCGTACACAGCAAAGACAGGCAACGAAGTTACATATAACGCAACTGAGTCAAATGCATTCCAGAACAACCTCTCACAGTATCTGCAGGGAACACCTGATGATGCATTTGAGTGGATGGCTGGATATCGCATGCAGTTCTTCGCAGAGCAGGGTCTGCTTGCAGATCTAACTGGCGTATGGGACTCAATTGGCGATCAGTATGACGAGAGCTACAAAATCGCTTCAACAGGTCTTGATGGCAAGCAGTATTTCGTTCCAAGATCTTGGTACCCATGGGGGCTTCACTTCCGTAAGTCAATGTTCAAGGACTTGGGATTGAATGCTGACAACGTAACAAACTGGGATGAGTTCCTAAAGATGCTTGATGGAATGAAGAAGAAGGGTCTTGTTGGTTTCGCTGCCGGAGATAAGGGCGGATGGGAAGCAATGGGAACATTCGACATTCTCAACGCACGTATTAATGGATACCAGTTCCACGTAGATCTACTTGCAGGCCGCGAACAGTGGACAGATGCAAAGGTCACAGAAGTATTCACATACTGGTCTCAGTTGATTCCTTACATGAATCCAAATGTTCTAGATCTCGAATGGGATGGAGCTATGCAGCTTCTTCTACAGAAGAAGGCGGGATCAATGCTTATGGGTTCATGGTTCGGTGGAAACTTCAAGGAGCAGTCAGAGGCTGACTACCTTGATCTTTCAATCATTCCATTCCCAGAAATCAACCCTGAGAATGGCCGCGACACAATCGATGCACCAATTGATGGCTACTGCGTAGCTGCAAACGGTACAAATAACGAAGGTGGAGCAGACTTCTTGAAGTTTGCTGGAGACATTGAAGGTGTTAACGCAATTCTTGGCGCAAAGGATGCAAACGGAGCAAGTATTCCGATGACATCTGCGAACAAGGGTCAAGACACATCTTCATACGATCCATTCCAGCAGGAACAGCTTGCTGTTATGGCAGAAGCCAAGTACATCACTCAGTTCCTTGATCGCGATACTCGTCCAGACTTTGCAGGCCCAGTAGTTGGTCCAGCAATCCAGTCATGGTTCAAGAATCCAAAGGATGTTGCAAAGATCCAAGATACTTTGCAAGCACAGTGGGATGCACTACCTCCTCTAGCTTAATTCGATTGGCTTAATCAATAGTGCTTTACTGTTGATTAACAAATAGATTAAATAAGAGATAGGGTTACAAGTATGAGCTCGACGGCGAAAGACATTAATAAAGTCTCTCGCCGTCGAGCCTTTTCCAAAGCAGATCGCACAACCCTTGGTGCATTCGTAGGTATTCCGCTCTTCTTCCACTTGTTACTTGTCTGGATTCCAGCGGTTTTAACAATTCTTCTCTCATTTACATATTGGTCGGGCATTTCAATTAGCCGGATTAAATGGGCAGGTTTAGCCAACTATCAAAATATCTTCTTTGACACCCCAGCATTTTGGGAAGGCCTAAAAAACAACATAATTTGGCTTGGTTGGTTCGCACTGATTGCAACCCCGCTTGGAATTTTGCTTGCATATCAAATTGATCGACAGATCCGCGGACACAAGTTTTACGAGACTGCGTACTACCTACCGGTCGTGCTCTCACTAGCGGTAACAGGAATTATCTGGAACTTTTTGCTTCGCCCAGATGGCTTTGTTAACGGACTTTTTGGTCGTGATATTGATAATGCGATTTCATTCTTTGGTAATTACGACATCAATATCTATGTCATTTTGACCATCGCCTCGTGGCGACATATTGGCTACATCATGCTTTTGTATTTAGCTGGTCTTAAGTCCGTTGATTCAGCGCTGCGTGAAGCTGCATCCCTTGATGGTGCCACCGAGTGGCAGACCTTTAAAAAGGTTGTCTTCCCTTCAATGAAGCCGGTAAATATCATTGTTATCGTTATTACGATTATCGAATCCCTACGTGCCTTCGACATTGTTTACATTATTTATGGCTCATCGGCGGGCTTTCCAATTCTGGGTACCTTGGTATTCCAGAACATCGCAGGTGAAGGTGCATCCATGAAGGGTGCTGCCTACGCGGTTATCCTCTTTGTTCTCTCTATCGGTCCGATTATCGCCTATCTACGTGCAACATTTAAGAGTGATGTCCAATGAGCATTGACCTAGAGCTACAGCGTTCTGCTACAAAGTACAAAAATAAGCAGAAGGTTAAGGATCGTTTCATCTCTGGCTTTATTGGCATCTTCGCAATTGTGTGGATCTTCCCAATCGCCTGGACAATCTGGACTTCATTACGTCCATATAAGGATGTTCGTGCCAATGGAGTCTTCTCAATTCCAGAGACTCTGAATCTAGAAAACTATGCTCAAGCGATCTCTCGTATGGATCTTCCTTTGTACTTCTGGAACACGGCGTTGATCACAGTGCCTGCGGTATTTCTTACTCTATTTTTTGGTTCATTGATTGCATTTGTTGTGAGCCGATACTCATTTAAGTGGAATGTTTCACTTCTACTTCTATTCACAGCTGGAAACCTCCTGCCAGCCCAGCTGGTATTTATCCCTGTTTTTAAGATGTACATCACCCTAGGAAAGGCACTTGGTTTTCCTAAGCTTCTGTATGACTCACCGTGGGGCGTTGTATTGATTCACGTTGCATTCCAGATGGGCTTTGCAACATTTGTTCTCTCTAGTTATATGAAGACCGTTCCGAAAGAGATTAGCGAATCGGCTATGGTTGATGGTGCTAGCGTCTTTACTCATTACACAAAGGTTATGTTGCCATTGCTTCGCCCTGCATTGGCTTCGCTAGGTGTGCTGATGACAACATGGATTTACAACGACTTCTTCTGGGCGCTGGTGTTGATGTCCTCCGATTCGAAACGACCGATTACATCTGCCCTGGGTCGACTGCAGGGAGAGTTTGTTACCGATTACAACCTCTTGGCAGCTGGTGCCACAATCGCTGCCTTACCGACCCTGATTGTCTTCTTTTTACTGCGCAAGCAGTTTGTTTCAGGCTTAACACTCGGCTCAACCAAGGGGTAAACAATGAAAGCAATTCAGATCACCGAATTTGGTGGTCCAGATGTCATGCACTTAGTAGATCTAGAAGATCCAAAGGCTGTAGATGGTTTAGAGCTCATTAATGTCACTGCTATCGGGATTAACTATGCAGACACGCATCAAACTGAAAACTCATACCTTTCTCCTCAAAAGCTTCCATTGGTGCCTGGTATCGAAGTAGTTGGAACAACATCAAAAGGTATTCGCGTGTTAGCACCAGTTGATGGTGGGGGATATGCGCAGAAGGCCTTGACTCATCCTGCAATCATGATTCCAATTCCAGATGGTGTTTCAGATGAACAAGCCTTATGTATGTTGGTTCAAGGATCAACGGCTTGGCATATCTTGAAAACAGTTGGACATTTACAACCCGGAGAAACCGTTGTAGTTCATGCAGCCGCCGGTGGAGTAGGAACAATTGCAATTCAGTTGGCCAAGATGTGGGGCGCAAAGGTCATTGCAGTTGCTTCATCTGAAGGAAAGCGGGCACTTGCAACCTCGCTTGGTGCGGACATAGTTGTTGAGGCAACACATGAAGATTTAGCTGGAACGATAAAAGCAGCCAATGGTGGAAAGAGAGTAAATCTCATTCTTGAAATGGTGGGTGGAAAAACATTTGATGACAGCTTAGAAATTTTAGCTCCCTTTGGGCGCTTGGTTACATATGGCATGGCTTCACGTGTTGCGCCATCAATGATTCAGCCAGCAACACTTATGGGTGGTTCAAAAACTATTACGGGATTTTGGTTGTCACATTGTTTTGGCAAGAAAGAGTTAATGAATGATGTGATTGAGCAACTCTTTGCACTTGTTGTAGAAGGAAAGTTGAAGCCGGTAATCGGTGCGACTTATCCATTAAGTCAGGCCAGCACAGCCCACAAGGCGATGCTTAGCCGCGAGACAACTGGCAAAATCACGCTAAATCCGGCTCAATAGATAGGTAATTTTTCCAAAGAGCAATTAAGAAGGTAGGCTCAGCACTCGACCAAAGACCGAGAGATCGGTGCCCCCCTAGCTCAGTCGGTAGAGTGTTTCCATGGTAAGGAAAAGGTCACCGGTTCGATTCCGGTGGGGGGCTCGAGAGAGGTTCTTCACCAAGAAGCACCTAATCTTTTACATGCACAACCCTTGGCGGGGTAGCTCAGCTTGGTAGAGCAAGCGGCTCATAATCGCTGTGTCGTGGGTTCAAATCCCGCCTCCGCTACTAGTTTCACAGGCGTGAATTTCGCGCAACGTGCCGGCTCAGGTAACCTAAGCCTCTCGTAATCGACTGAAGGAGTAAGACCATGGCAAGCAAGAGCGCGGACGTACGTCCAAAGATCACCATGGCGTGCGTGGATTGCAAAGAGCGTAACTACATTACAAAGAAGAACCGCCGCAACGATCCAGACCGTATGGAGCTCAAGAAGTTCTGTCCACGTTGCAAGTCTTCAACCCTTCACCGCGAAACTCGCTAATGCTCAATCCCGATTCGGTCGGGCGCACCTTTGCAGGTGCTGAGTCTGTAACTGTTTCTCAATCTGAAATTGATGCCTTTTGCGCCGTCATCTCTGAAGGCGATACAACCGTCGCCCCGCCAACCTTTTCAATTCGAATTACTCTAGAACAATCACAAGAGATCTTGTCCAACCCTGAAATTGGTTTGGATTGGTCTCGGGTAGTTCATGGTGATCAGCGCTTTGAGATTAAGCGCCCAATAGTTGCTGGCGACACCTTTAAGTGTTCATCAACAATCGAAAGTTACAAAGTCGCAGCAGGAAATGAAATTGTGACTGTTCGTTCCGATCTACATTCCATAGATGAGCTAGTTGTCTCTACCTGGTCAACTTTGGTGGTCCGCGCATGATTCTGGTCGGCACAAAACTTGAGGAACAAGTATTTTACATTGATCGCGCTATGTTAAAGGCGTATGCAGATGCAAGCGGAGATCAAAACCCAATTCATCAAAATGAGGAGTTTGCTGTATCTGTTGGCCTACCCAATGTAATAGCCCATGGAATGTTAACTATGGCCTTGGTCGGTAAGTTTGTTACAGATTGGGCAGGGGGATCACCTGCCGTTAAGGAGTTTTCAGGACGGTTTGTTAAGCCCGTAATTGTTCCAGCTAATCAAAGGGTTGATCTCACCGTTTCTGCCGTTGTGACTGAGGTTGTTGGAGATCGCATCACAATCGATCTAAAGGCGACCTCTGCTGGAGTTAAAGTTTTAGGTATGTCAAAGGCTGTCGTAGTTAAGTGAGCATTCCTGATTCAGTGACCGCACTGGCTCAAGCGCGAATGGATGCGCGAGCTGCCAAGGATTTTGCATTGGCCGATAAGTATCGTGATGAACTATTGCAGGCAGGGTTTGAGATTGTTGATGTTGCTGGGGGATATGAATTGCGCCCTAAGAAGCCTTATATAACACTTGCTTACCCTCGTGATATTCGAACAATAGATTTAGAAAAAGATGTCACAGTCGGATTGATAGTTGATGGTTTTACAGATGATGCCCTAGAAACAGTTAAAACAATTAAAGAACATAGCGACTGTGCAATAGCAATAATTTCAATTGGTGATGCAGGTGCACTATTTGAACAAATGGATAAGCGAACTTACTTAATTTCAGTTAATCCAGGAGCGGCCTGGGGGGATTGCGCCAATGTATTTCTGGAAAAGGTTAAAAGTAAGTATGTAATCATTATGGATCCATCAACACGTTTTACAGCAGATGCCATTTCTCCAGTAGTAGTAGAGCTAGAAAAAGGTGAGTATGTTGCTGTTGGTTGGCGTGGTGGACTTGTTAATACAGATGATCAATGGCGTAGCGTTGATGACAAGGGCCCAGGTGAGGTCGATGTGCTCTTCTCATACTTCATAGCATTTAATAGAGAAGCGATGATCGAAGTAGGTGGATTTAATCCGCGCGCTTTGTATTATCGCAACGCTGATATGGAGTACTCATTAAAGATACGACAAGCTGGTGGACGGTTGTTACAAATGGAGCTTCCTTTGATTCAGGATCGACACCATGGGTACCACGATGCTGATCCCGAGTACCGCGAACTTCAATCTAAGAAGAATTACGACCGCATCCTTGATAAGTACAGAGGCAAAAGCGCAATTTTGTCTCCGCGCAGGTAACCTTCTTACATGACCGAGTTATCCAATTACACCAGCTTGCGCGTGGGTGGCCCGGCACAAAAGATGGTTCAGGTATCCACCGAGTCAGAAATCATCGCCGCAATTGAAGAGGCGGGGGATTCACCTATTTTGATTATTGGTGGCGGAACAAACCTGCTTATCTCAGATAAGGGCTTTGCAGGTACAGTTATTCGGATCTCAAACAATTCTGTGCAATCTGAGGTAGATGCCTGCAGTGGTGCAACTCTGACAATTGGTGCTGGTGAAGATTGGGATGTATTTGTTCAGGCAACAATCGATCGTGGATTTGCAGGATTAGAGACTCTCAGTGGTATTCCTGGAACAATAGGAGCTGCGCCTATTCAAAATATTGGTGCCTATGGCCATGAAGTAGCAGAGTTTATTACTCGAGTTCGTACCTATGATCGTCAAGCTAAAGCTATTAAGACATTTACAAATGCAGAATGCGAATTTACTTATCGAAACTCTCACTTCAAATCCCATCCTGGACGCTATGTTGTCTTAGATGTGCAGTTCCAGATTCGAATCGGTGAAATGAGTGATCCGATTACTTATCTAGAGCTGGCTAAAAAGTTAGAGATCCAACCTGGTGAGAAAGCAACAGTTAAGCAAACACGAGCTGCGGTGCTAGAGCTTCGAGCAAGTAAAGGAATGTTGTTGTCACAAGATGATCATGATTCGTGGTCTGCCGGATCTTTCTTTACTAATCCTATTATTTCTCAACAGGCAGCAGATGCTTTACCCAACGCAGCACCTAAATGGCCATTGCTTGATGGAAGGGTAAAGATTTCCGCTGCATGGTTGATTGAAAACTCTGGTACCCACAAAGGTGATGAGGTTGGTGGTGCACGTATTTCTACAAAGCATGTTCTGGCTTTATCAAATGCAGGAAATGCGACCGCAGCAGATATCGCACAGCTTGCAAAGCGGGCACGTGATCAAGTCAAAGAGGTATTTGGAATAACCCTTGAAGCTGAAGTAAACCTTGTTGGAGTAGAGATTTAGCCTTCAGTCAGTAGCTTTTTGATACGGCCGATACCTTCGACAATATCTTCATCGCTAGTTGCATATGAAAAACGTAGATATCCAGATGGACCAAAGGCTTCACCTGGAACCGCTGCAACCTCAACCTCTTCAAGAAGTAATGTGGCTAATTCAGCTGATGTTGTAGGTGTTTTCCCGCGAATGGTCTTACCCAGCACTCCCTTAACAGATGGGTAAACATAAAAAGCACCTGTTGGTGTTGGGCATTCAAACCCTGGAATCTCATTGAGTAAACCAACAATCAGTTTGCGACGGCGATTAAAGGCTTCTCCCATCTTATGGACCGCATCAAGGTTTCCAGTTAATGCAGCGATTGCGGCACGCTGTGAAACATTTGAAACATTTGATGTTAAGTGTGATTGCAAATTAGTTGCTGCCTTGATTACATCTTTAGGCCCGATCATCCAACCTACGCGCCAACCAGTCATCGCATATGTTTTTGCTACTCCATTAATGATGATGCAGGTGTCGGCAAGTTCGGGAACAAGAACTGGCATTGATGGTGCTGTTGCACCGTCATAAAGCAGGTGCTCATAAATCTCATCGAGTATTACCCAGATATTATTTTTCAACGCCCACTGACCGATTGCTTTAACTTGCTCTGGTGAGTACACAGAGCCAGTTGGGTTTGATGGTGAGCAAAAGAGAAGCGCCTTTGTCTTTGATGTTCGTGCAGCTTCAAGTTGTTCAACGGTGACTAAATAGTTCTGAGTCTCATCTGCAAAGACCTCAACAGTGACACCACCTGCCAACTTCACGCACTCTGGGTAGGTAGTCCAGTATGGAGATGGAAGAAGAACTTCATCACCCGGATCGATAATTGCAGCAAATGATTGATAGACAGATTGCTTTCCGCCATTTGTGACTAAAACTTGATCTGCGGTGATTTCATAATTGCTGTCACGCTTTGTCTTTGCAACGATCGCATCTCGTAGATCAGGCAACCCTGGCGTTGGTGTGTAGCGGTGGTTTGCTACAACCTTTGTGGCAGCCGCTGCTGCTTCAACGATGTAATCAGGTGTTGGAAAATCAGGCTCTCCTGCACCAAATCCAATTACTGGGCGGCCAGCAGCTTTGAGCGCTTTGGCCTTTGCATCAACGGCCAAAGTGGCTGATTCTGCGATCGCTGCGATGCGGGCTGAGATACGTGGAGTCATGGGCGTAAGTCTGCCGTATTTCAGGCGCGAGTTAGACCTGAACCCCTCCTTGCCTCTACACTTCGACGCTCACGAGGGTTTGCTTTTCCCTATGGTTTCGCCATGCTCTCGCGAAGGGCAGTAGCTCAATTGGCTAGAGTTGCCGTCTCCAAAGCGGCCGGTTGGGGGTTCGAGTCCCTCCTGCCCTGCACAAGTTTTAAAGGTTTTTAAGGAAGTTCTAACGAAGTTCGAAAGGAAATGACGATGACAGAGTCAGTTGAGCAAGTAGCCGAGAAGCTCGGTCTATTTGCGCGCGTTGGACTTTTCTATCGCCAAGTAGTTTCAGAGCTCCGTAAGGTTGTTTGGCCTACACGTAAACAGCTGACTACATATACAGCTGTTGTTCTCGTGTTTGTCTCCTTCGTTATCGCAGTGGTGTCTCTTATCGACCTAGTTCTAGGAAGACTTGTCTTCTGGGTATTTGGATAAGGCAAGACAATGACCGAAGAGATCAAAGCAGATGCATTTGAGGCAGCGTTGGCTGCCAATGCAACAGAGATTTCAACTCCAGTAGTTGAAGAGATCGTTGAGGCACCTATCGCCTCAACTGAGCCAGAACTTGCGCTCGCATCAGATGAAGATGGAGACATCGAATCAGATGAGAATGATCCAAATGCAGAATTCCGTCGCACCCTGCGCACCGCGCTTGGCGATTGGTATGTAGTCCACTCTTATGCAGGTTACGAGAAGAAGGTTAAAGGCAACCTTCACAACCGTATCGCTTCATTAAATATGGAGGATTACATCTTCCAGATTGAAGTACCTGAAGAAGAGGTGAAGGAGCTTAAGAACGGTCAGTTCAAGATGGTTAAGCGCAACATCTATCCAGGTTATGTTCTAGTTCGTATGGATTTAACTGATGAGTCATGGTCTGCGGTTCGTAACACTCCAGGTGTTACAGGATTTGTTGGCAATGCGCACCATCCATCACCACTGAGTATGGATGAGGTAGAAAAGATTCTGGCTCCACGTCCAGTCAAGAAGTCAGATAAGGAACAGATCCGCCTTATTGATTTCGAAGTTGGCGAGTCGGTAACAGTAATGGATGGTCCTTTTGCAACCCTTCCAGCATCGATCTCAGAGATCATGCCAGAGCAGGCAAAGCTCAAGGTTCTAGTTTCTATCTTCGGACGCGAAACTCCAGTAGAGCTTTCATTTGCCCAGGTACAGAAGATTTAATTAAAGAAAACCAAGAAAAAGAGGAAAAGAAATGGCACCAAAGAAGAAGGTAAGCGGCTTTATCAAGTTGCAGATTCAGGCTGGAGCAGCAACACCTGCACCACCAGTAGGTCCTGCGCTAGGTCAGCATGGTGTCAACATCATGGAGTTTGTGAAGGCATACAACGATGCAACAGCATCACAAAAGGGCCAGATCATTCCAGTTGAGATCACCGTGTACGAAGATCGCTCATTCACATTCATCACCAAGACACCTCCTGCATCACGTTTGATCTTGAAGGCTGCTGGAGTTGAAAAGGGATCTGCTGTTCCTCACAAGACTAAGGTTGCAAACATCACCATGGCTCAGGTCAAGGAGATCGCAAC
>Ga0129324_10002278_pt1 | contig 11898 bp, 11 predicted proteins | sample CPBDNA_7_FD_96879 | JGI IMG/M metagenome (GOLD analysis project Ga0129324, IMG submission 96879) | Freshwater to marine salinity gradient microbial communities from Chesapeake Bay, USA - CPBay_Spr_15_0.2_DNA | ecosystem: Environmental > Aquatic > Marine > Coastal | place: USA: Chesapeake Bay... | reverse complement strand
TGGTAGGACCTATGCGTCTGCTCGATATGGCTGGTCTTGATATCTACACAAGTGTGGCTGGCTATCTCAATCCTGACCTGTCGAACAGTCCTGACGTTCCTGCGGTTGTCTCCGAACTTGTTTCCCAAGGCAAGCTCGGCATGAAAACTGCAGGAGGGATGTTCTCCTACGGAGACGGTGACGTCCAAGCGATTCGCGGTGAAATTGTTCAACAGTTCATTGCCGTTCGCAAGGCAATGACCCCGCCATTGGGCAAAAGCCTCATCTAAGGTCCTGATGTTGGTTGATGATGTCGTGAAAGGTTACTCATGGGTACCCGGCTAAATCTTGGCTCAATTACCCTAAATGTTGAGCAAAAGGGTACGGACCAGCCAGTGGTAGTTTTCCTTCACGGCATCACAGCCAATCGACGGGTATGGGATCCGGTGATCGAAAGGCTCGCGACCCGGTTTACCTGTGTCAGCGTCGATCAACGCGGGCATGGACTCAGTGACAAACCTGATGGCGGATATAGCGACCTTGATTACAGCAATGACATCCGTTTGCTCTCGGAGCGCCTATCCCCGTCTGAAGGAATTTTCGTGGTGGGGCACTCGCTGGGAGCACGAAATGCGATTGTGGCAGCAAGTCGCTTCCCGCTTTCTGTCAGAGGCATAGTCGCAATAGATTTTGTCCCCTTTATTGAGGATTCCGTGTTCGACCTCCTAGAAAAACGTGTACTGGCGGGCAACCGCAGTTTTTCGGGGCTGGAGCAGCTAACGAGTTATCTTCGTGGGCGCTACGTTAATTTGCCCGAAGATGCCATTGAGAGGCGTGCTGAATTTGGCTATGAGAGGAACGAAGCCGGTGAATATGCCCCTCTTGCCAGCGCTAGTGCCATGGCGGAAACCGTTCTTGGTTTGCGCGAGGACCTGGAGCCGTACCTGTCGGGGCTTGAAGTACCGGCCGTAATTGTTCGGGGCGAACTCAGTACATTGGTCTCTCCGGAGGCCTTCTCGCGAGCAAGGAGCGTTAATTCACGAGTGGTCAGCGTTGTGATTCCCAGTGCCGACCACTATGTGCCTGAAGAAGCCCCGAAAGAAATCTCTGAATTAGTTGGAAACTTTGTTGGAAATTGTGCACCCGAAACCGATCGCATTCTAGAAAGGAACTAATCCCATGGCTCTCAATATTCGAGACTTGGCTATTTCGTCACCAGATATTCTCGCCGAGGGGAAGATTGACCCCCGTTTCAGCGCAGAGGGGGGCAATAACATTCCCCAACTGTTAATCAGTGGAGTCCCCTCCGATGCCGTCGAGCTTGCCATCGTGGTGACCGATCCCGACGCGCCCCTCCCTCATGGTTTTACGCACTGGACGGTGTTCAACCTTCCTGCCAAGGACGGCATAGTCGACGCTGGAGTTCTTGCTCACGCCACCACGGGTAAAAACGGAATGGGCGAATTAGCGTACAGCGGCCCTCAACCACCTCCTGGCCATGGGTTGCACCACTATTACTTCTGGGTTTATGCCCTAGATACCGTGGTCGCGGGGACACCAAATCGCGAGGAATTCTTGGCAGCCTATGGCGCAAATATCGTCGAGCAGAACCGCTTCGTAGCGACGTTCGAGAATTAGTCTGGAGCGCTGGGGGAAATTTTCCTATCCCAGCATCGAGTCATTGTCACGATTCTGGGGAACGACTGGCTACACTTCTCATACATGAGTTCAAAATTGGCACACTGTTCCTTGCGGGGTTCCTTTTGAGGGATCATGATGCTCAGACCAACTCAGCAAGCAAGGTTCAGCAAACCAGGGGTGTAGATAGCGCGCGACGTGTGTTACAGATTCTCTTGGATTTTTCTGAAACGCACTCTGAAACCACCATTGAAGAAGTGGCAGAAAGCCAGGGGATTTCTTCTCCGAGCGCCTATCGATACATGGCATTATTGCGCGAGCTTTATTTAGTTGAAGAAAAATCGAGGGGCCGATACGTTCTCACTCCTCAGCTGCTGCGTCTCGCGGCCGCTGCGGAGCGTTCTTTTGACCTTGGAGTAGTTGCTCGGCCGATACTTGATCGACTCAAAGAGGAGACAAACGAGACCGCCCTCATTGTCCGGCGCATTCGCGATGGTGCGGTGTGCCTTGCGGTGTCGCAGCCAGACAAGACCTTTTCGTATTCTTTCCTCCCGGGACATGTCATGGGTTTGCACCGGGGCGCCGTAGCAAAAGCACTGTTGGCGAATATGTCGACTCGTGACCAATCGGCATATTTCCAGAAAATGCAACCGCAGCCTTCCGATGAACAACTGGGCACACTGAAAGCCGACCTATTGACTATTCGTGAGACGGGTTTAGCTGAGAGTGAGTCTGAGGTTGACCAGGGTGTTTGGGCCGTGGCATCACCGATTATTGTGACCAATAGAACCCTGGGTGCTGTGTCTGTAGTTGCTCCCATTTTCCATGTCAATGAAGAGTCGAAAGCTTTCATGCGGGGGCGAATTCAAGAAGCCGCGCAAGAAATAGTGGATGCGGTCATGGTGGCCCAACACTAGTCAGATTTCGTCAATGCTCGAGGCGTTAGGAAAGTTACTGCACGATGCCAATGTATCGGCATGGTAACGAAGCCTAAAATTGTTTGACGTGTTTTGCTTTTTTCTTATATATTGAGCAACATGATGCACAATGTAATAATTGTCATCTTCGGTAAGGATCCTGCCTTACCGATTTCATAAGAAGGGAAGGCACTAAATGTTTAGTCGCACACGATTCGCGGCGGCACATCGGAGCTCACTTCGCTACGGCATTGTTGCCGGGCTAGGTGTCGCCTCGTTGGTGCTGGCGGGCTGTGCCGCGAGCGATACAGCCACAGAAACGGTCGAAGAGGCCGCAGACACAACGGAAGCAACTGCGGAGGTATCCACTGCTCCGTGTGATCCCGTAACAGTAGCGTCCTTCGGAATTGCCACTCCGGAGACGGAAGCTGACTATGGATGGAACCAGATGGGTATTCTCGGCGCAGCTGGAACAGCTGAGGCCCTGGGTATTGAGGCAGACATCAACTCCGGCGTAGGTTATGACAACTCTGAGAGCATCATGACCCAAATTGTCGAAAAGGGAAATGACTTTGCGATTGCACACGCCAGTGGTTTTGCTACCGGTGGTGCTCGAGTTGCTGAGGTTACGGGCACCCCTGTGCTGGTTGTTGACCTTGACCAGCTCGTAGAGTGCCAGGTCGCAGCGGTTCTGTTTGATGCTCACGAAGGTGGCTACCTCGCGGGTGTCGCAGCAGCCAATGAAACGGAGTCGGGAACGCTCGGCATCGTCGCATCTGCTGAAGACCTCAACTGGTTCACCATGAGTGGTGGTTTCATTCAGGGTGCACAGAGCGTGAACCCCGACATCAACATTGTCATTGCCTACATCGGTCCTGCCGAGTACGGTGACTCTGCTGGTGGTCAGCGTGTCGCTAGTCAGGTAATTGCCGCTGGTGCAGACATCATCTTCGGTATGGGAGACGGCGCAACAATCGGTTACCTTCAGGCAATCGAGACCGCGTCCACCCCAGTGCGTTACATCGCAACTATTGGTGATGTGACTGAGATCGACACCACAGGTGCGATGCTCACCTCCGTGTTGTGGAACTTCGACCTTGCTTACAAGCAGGCAATTGCCGACCTTGAAGCCGGTGTCTATGGAACCACTAACTACGTACTGAATGTTGCAAACGGAGGGTTCTCTCTGGCTAAGAGTGAGAATCTCAACGATGCCGCTGGCGCAGCTGTTGAAGCAGCTATCGCCGGAATCTCTGACGGGTCCATTACGGTCGACAAGTTGACGACCAAGGACGACGTTCAGGCCCTGCTGGACTAGAAGAAACCTTCTCGTTCCGCAGCTAGACCCCGGGTGGAGTGGTGACACAATTGCCTGGAGCAGTCACTGCTCCGCCCGGACTAGCAAACGCTGGTTTTCAGCGCCGAAGTGCCCCAAGAAGAGACAAAGGAGTCCTCGCTAGTGGTTTCGTCACCTCCGAAAAGTATCTCTACCCCCATCCTCTCGATACGTCAGGTGACGAAGAAATTCCCCGGTGTTATCGCAAATGACAACATCAGTCTGGATCTTCATCAGGGCAAAGTTCACTGCCTGCTCGGAGAAAATGGCGCAGGAAAGTCGACGCTGATTAGCATTCTTGCTGGTATGCAGCAGCCCGACCAAGGGTGGATTGAAGCAGCGGGTCAGCGAGTCAACATAGCGTCCCCAAGGGCCGCCATGGACCTGGGGATTGGCGTGGTGTACCAGCACTCAACTTTGATTTCAACAATGACTGTGCTCGAAAACTTAATGCTGGGCGACACTGGAGGCGTGACTCTTGACATCAAGGGCGCCAAGGCAAGGCTTGAGGAATTAGGGGAAATGCTAGGGGCCTCCATCGAAGGCTCCGCACTAGCGTCAGATCTCGCTCTGGGACAACAGCAGCAAGTGGAAATAGCTAAAGCCATGTGGAAAGGTTCGAAGGTTCTTATCCTTGATGAACCGACCTCTATGTTGACACCCCAAGCCATAGCGCAGTTGGAAGAGAGCGTCGCCCGGCTCAAAGCCCAAGACCTCTCCATCGTCTTCATAACCCACAAACTTCGTGAGGCATATTCCATGGGCGATGAGATTAGTGTCTTGAGGCACGGTCGATTGGTTCATCACATTAGCGACGCGGTCCTTAAGAAGTCGAGCGAGGAGGAAATTAAAGAGTCTGTACTCGACGCAATGTTCGGCGAGGACAAAGCTTCCGTAGGTGACAAAGCGTTTGCTGAAGAGATTTCTGCCGCTTCCGAAGCCCATCATTTGAGGTCCACAAAATCTTTCGACTCGGAGGAGCCAGTACTGAGGCTGTCAGGCATTTCGAGTCCTGATTCGCCCACAGAGACGCCTGTCAAGGGTTTCAGTGTTGATATCCGTCCCGGGGAAATTGTGGGTGTTGCCGGTATTGATGGCCACGGACAAAAGCCCCTGGCCGAACTTGTTGCGGGGCAACGCAAACTCACTAGTGGCAAGATTTTTTTCGACGGTGAGGACATTTCTTCCTCGGGGGTGCGCAAGCGCCAGAGTCTGGGAATCCGATACGTCACCGATGATCGCATGCATGAAGGCATCGTGGGCGACCTCAGTGTCGCCGTAAATCTCGTTCTCAAGCGCATCGGCATGGCGCCATTTTGGCGTTGGGGCAGGATGAATAAGACCGCTGTTGATCAAGAAGCTCAACACCTTGTGTCCTCTTTTGATATTCGCACACCGAACCTTCACACCAGGGCGGGCACGCTTTCGGGCGGAAATATTCAGAAACTCTTGCTTGCCCGCGAACTGACCCACGAGCCTCGCGTCGTTATCTTCAACAAGCCGACGTATGGTCTCGATCTCAAAACAGTGGGTCGCGTGCGAACTATCGTTCGTGATTTTGCTGAGAACGGCGGCAGTGTGCTTCTTATTTCAACAGACCTCGACGAACTTGTAGAGCTTTCTGACCGAATCGTTCTTATCTCAGGGGGTCGCCTCTCGGGCGAGGTAGTCAATGATTCCGCCAAGACTGCTGAACGTGTTGGTGAATTGATGTTAGGTCCCAACTAGGGCTCGTCCGGGCTCGAAGCGGAGAAGGGAAGAATATTGTCGATACTTCAAGAAATGGCCGCCGAGGGCGGGCTGCAGAGTCCTGGCACTAAAACCTCTAGTAGCCGAACAACGAAGGTTGTCGCAGGTTTTGTGAGAAATGTGTTGCCACTTGCGCTTGCCATTGGGACCAGCGGTATTTTTCTTCTGGCTTTGGGGAAAAGCCCCGCGGCGTTTTATGGTGCCGTTATTCAGTTTGGTCTTCTTGGCACTGGATGGCAACGAAGTATCATCATGCTTGCCCCGTTGCTTCTTTACGGAGCAGGCCTGATTGTGGCATTCCGGGGGAAGTTGTGGAATCTGGGTTATGAGGGTCAATACCTCTTAGGCGGTGTTCTCGTTGTTGGACTTGCACCCGCGCTGACACAATCACTCCCATTAGCTCTCGCCTTCATCATCCTGATGGCAATTGGGGCAACAGTCGGCGGAGCCTGGACATTTCTACCGGCCGTTCTCAAAGCAAAATTTGGGACCAATGAAATTATTACGACCCTGATGCTTTCTTTCGTCGGGATTGGCATCACGAACATGCTCATCCGAGGACCATTTCAAAACCCCGAAGTGACTGTGCCGCAAACGGCGGTAATGCCCTTAGATACTATGTTTCCCAAGATTTTGGGAAGCCGGATACACATAGGCATCATCATTGCTCTCGTTGTCGTCCTGATTCTGCATTTCGTACTGACCAGGACCTCCTTTGGGTTAAGACTTGACGTGTATGGGGCGAGCCCAAAATCTGCCCTTCATGTGGGTATTGATGTGCCCAGAATGATTGTGATTATTTTTCTCATCAGCGGAGCGCTTATTGGACTCGCCGCGTCTGTTGACATGCTCGGGTTGTGGGGGACCATGAGAGCGAACTGGAACCCTTCTTATGGCGCGGCAATTCTCCCTTTTGTGTTCCTTGCGCGACTGAATATTTTGGCTTCAATTCCCTTCCTAGCTTTCTACGCGGTTCTAGCAACCGGAGGTGCGCTCGCCTCTCAGGACGTTGGTCTGGATTCTCACTTCCTGCTCGTTGTCGTCGCCTTGATCTTGGTATTCATGTCCATCATCGAATACATCGGAATGAAGCGAGACCTAGGTCAGAGTTACATTCCCCCTGGACTGAGGAAGGCATTCGCTTCTCTCCTGTCGAGAAAAAATGAGGGAGACAGCTAATGGATTTATTCTCGGTTGCTTTTATTTCTGCGTTCGTTACTGGATTTATCGCTGCATCGATGCCACTTCTCGTGGCCTCCCTTGGTGAAACGATTGGTGAGCAGTCTGGCGTGCTCAACCTTGGTATCGAAGGTGTGATGCTGTTTGGCGGATACACCGGCTTTGTCGTCACCCTCGTGACGGGTTCTTTTCCGCTGGGAATGCTCGCTGGAGCAGGCGCGGGAATCGCCGTGTCGCTGATTTTCCTTGTTTTGAGCGTGTTGCTGGGGCTCAATCAAATAGTTATTGGCTTGGCTATGACGCTTTTGGGTGGGGGGATTACGTCAGTCCTCTATTTTGAGCACTACAGTAAGTCGACCCCGCGTCTGGGTAAAGATGAGCCACTGCCTATCCCTGTGTTATCGGACATCCCTGTCGTGGGGGACTCCGTTTTCTCTCAACCAACCACGTTCTGGGTAGTGCTGGTCCTTGCTGTGGTAGTCGCTTGGTTCCTCGCCAAAACCAACTTCGGTTTGCAGATTAAGGCGGCCGGTCAAAACCCCAATTCTCTCGACGCCTCTGGCGGTAGCGTTGTTCGCACCAGGAGCATCGCAGTCATGTTGGGTGGATTTTTCTCTGGACTGGGCGGTGCGTATCTTGCGCTTATTTCAACGGGTGCGTTCACTCCTTTCATGACTCAAGGTATTGGGTACACGGCAATTGTGGTAACTATGTTGGCCCGGGGCCGGATTAGTTGGGTGATTGGAACCTCCATGGTCTTTGGCCTCTCCGTTGCCATCGGAACAGTCATCCAACTCACAGATATTAATCTGCCCACGGACGTTATCAAGATGTTCCCCTTTGTTGTGGTCATCACGGTTTTGGTCATTTTTGCCCGAAGCGCCTATGTTCCACCGGCGTTGGGACTTCCGTATACGCGTGGTAGCCGATAACAATTCAAAAATTGGTTTGTCTCCAGCTAGCGACTAACGAAAGGGATAACAATGCAAGCACCTGATTTCACACTCTCAGCGGGACCGGTGATGTCAACTCCTCGGACTCAGCAGGCAATGGGTTCCCCCATGATTTATCACTATGACCCGGTATTCATGGACACATTTCGCGAAACAGAGGCAAAAGCGGCAGAAGTCTTTCAAACAAAAAACGACATCGTCATTATGCAAGGAGAGGCAATCTTGGCTCTGGAGGGAGCCACACGTTCTCTGGTCACTCCGGGGATGAAGATCCTTAACCTGGTGCAAGGAGTCTTCGGGAAAGGCACTGGGTATTGGTTGCGCGATTTTGGCGGCGATGTCCACGAAATTGAAGTTGCTTACAACCAAGCTGTAGACCCTGAGCAAGTGAGAGACTTCCTCAAGGCGAACCCTGACACCCAGATGATTACCATGGTCCATTCCGAGACCCCATCAGGCACCGTGACTGATTGTGAAGCGATCGGTGCGCTTGCCCGTGAATTTGGCGCACTGACAATGGTTGATGCTGTGTCTTCTGTTGGTGGCCTCGAGTTCAAGACAGATGAATGGGGATTGGATCTGTGCGTCACAGGCGCACAGAAATGTTTGGGTGGCCCCGCTGGAATTGGCCTGGTCTCCATTAGCCAGAGAGCCTGGGAAACAATGCTGGCAAACCCCGCCGCGCCCAGGGATTCCTATTTGTCCCTAATCGATTGGAAAGTCAAGTGGAAAGAGGAAGGTCGCTTCCCTTTTACCCCGTCAGTTTCGGACATCTACGGCGTTCTTTCGGTTCTCGATCAGGTGCTAGAAGAAGGCATTGAGAACTCGATTGCCCGGCACTCAGCCTCTGCCAGTGTGACGAGAGAGGGCGCAGAAGCGATGGGCCTTGAGCTGTGGCCAGAATCCCGTGAAATTTCTGCAGATTGCCTCACCGCTGTTCGTATTCCAGAGAAAATCGAGGACGTTAACTTGAGAACCCACATTCGTGAAAAATATGGCGTCATGCTCTCGAGTGGCCAGGGGGCTGGAAACCTGATGAGAATCGCCCACATGGGGCCTAGCGCGCGGGGCATGTATCCCATTGTTGGGCTATCGGCGCTGGGTCGCGGTTTGCAGGACATGGGGGTTTCTCTCGACGTGGGTGCGGGCGTTAATCGTGCGTTAGAAGTTCTGAGCCAGAGTAAATAGACGGGATATCTTCATGGTTGACTTTGCGACGAAAAGAGCTGGCGTAATCCTCTCGGTGTCGGATGTCTTGGCGTCACGAGACTTTTACGTTAATAACTTCGGTTTCACCATTGATGCGGAGTATGAGGATCCTGCCTATGTGATTCTTGTGGGAGCGGGGATGAGACTATCCCTGTCACAAGCCTGGAATGCCGCGTCGGACTTGCCTGGTTATCTTCAGCAACCTCCAGCTAACGCCCGTTCGCAGGCCACGATGCTAGTTTTCGAGGTCGAAGACTGTGACTTCGCCTATGAGACATTGCGTGCCGCCGGTGTGGAGCTGGCATCCGAAGTTTTTCGTCCGCCGTGGGGCGGGGGCCGTTTCTTCGCCCTCGATCTTGACAATTACCTCATCGAAGTAGAGGAGATGGCATGAAAGCAGTTCAGCTAGTCGGGGTCGAGACGCTCGAGGTCAATGAGGTAGCTGACCCACGCATTGTGAGCCCGGCTGATGCCATTGTCAAAGTCTCACACTCCGCGATTTGTGGTGCTGATTTACTTCCCTACCACGGGTGGACGCCAGGTTTTGAGTTCGGCACCATTCCGGGCCATGAATTTGTTGGGGAAGTAGTGGAAGTCGGAACTGGTGTAAGCCGAATCGCCGTGGGCATGAGAGTTGTTAACACCAGCATGGTGTCGTGTGGTGTGTGCGATTTTTGCCGCAGATCTATTCCTACCCAATGTCGTGAGCGAGCTCTCTTCGGATACTCGGGAGTGTACCCGCGCCTGGATGGAGGCCAAGCGGAGTTCGTGAGAATTCCCTTCGCTGATCGTTCACTGTGGCAAATTCCCGCGGGCGTATCGAGTGAAGACGCGATATTTATTGCTGACATCCTGCCCACCGGTTTCGCTTCAGTTCAACGAGGCCGAGTGCGAAACCAGGACTGTGTTGTTGTTCTTGGTTGCGGTCCCGTGGGCCTGATGGCGATCATGGCCTCGGTTGGTATTGCACGGGTTGTTATTGCTGTCGATGAAATTGACAGTCGCAGAAAAATGGCAGAAACGCTTGGCGCAATTTCCGTTGATCCGACTGGTGCCGCTGAGTTAGTGGCGCAGTGTTCACAAGGAATCGGAGCAGATGTTGTAATCGAAGCCTCGGGCAGCGTACCCGCCTTAGATGCGTCTTTTGCGCTCGCGCGTCCCCAAGGTGTGGTCTCCGTGGTCGGGGCCCATTTCGAGCCGGACTATCCACTCAATAACGCAACGATGTTCGAGAAAGAGCTGAGCTTGGTTTTTTCGGTGGGTAATCCTTCTCAGGATAGAGAACGCTTATTTGCGGCTATTGAAGCCGAATCCCTCAAGCCCTCAGACATTATTAGCCACACGGTACCGCTGGGGAACGCACCCCAGGCTTATCGGGATTTTGATAGCAAGAAAGCTTTGAAGGTAGTGCTGACTCCCTAACTGTCTGGCGTGAACGATTCGATTGCTTCGCGAGCGATTCGGAAACTATCGACACCGGCAGGAACGCCCGCATAAATTGTTACCTGTAAGAGAACCTCGCGGATTTCCTCTGGCGTGACGCCGTTTCGCAGAGCCCCCTGGACATGTAGCCGGAGTTCGTGTGGTCGGTTAAGGGCTGCAATCATGGCGATGTTTAGCATGCTGCGGGTCTTGTGCTCAAGGGTCTCGCGTCCCCAGACTGCGCCCCAGCAGTATTCGGTCACTAGAGTCTGAAAATCAGTGGAAAACTCGTCAGCCTGCTCCAGGGACTTGTTGACATACTCTTCCCCGACAACTTTTTTTCTGATGCCGAGGCCTTTGTCGTAGAGTTCCGAATTCATGGGTGCGCCCTTATCTTTAGTGCTCCACCCTGGCCCTTATTGGTGACACAGGCGTGGAAAGTTTTCTGTGCCTCGTAAGTCTAAATGACCGGGTCTCTGTCGGGGTAAGCCTGACCTTTTGCGGAGCATTTCGCCCTCGAGTGGTATCCCGACTAAACCAAAACTGCCCCGGTAATGAACAGTCCGCAATCGGTAGGATCGTAAAAAAAGGAGTGGCCATCATGAGTGCGACCCCGCTGTTGTTTACCCCCATGACGATCAGGGGTCTTAGGCTTCCCCACAGACTGTGGGTATCTCCCATGTGCCAATATTCGGCGCTCGAGGGAGTGGTTCAGTACTGGCACCAGGTTCATCTGGGAGCTTTGGCCCTTGGCCGACCTGGTCTGATCATTGCTGAGGCGACATCTGTGGTTCCCGGGGGTCGAATTAGTCCTGATGACTCTGGGTTATGGAATGACGAGCAAGCCCACGCCTGGCGGCCCATCATCGAATTCTCTCACTCGCAAGGAACTCCAATGGCTCTTCAGCTCGCTCACGCGGGCCGCAAAGCATCCACAGGCTCTCCTTTCGCCTCTGATGGATTAGCGGTGGGAATCGACCAAGGTGGCTGGGAGACCGAAGCTCCCTCTGCGCTTGCCTACGGAAACTTGCCTAGGCCTCATGAACTGTCCCCGAATCGCATTGACACGATTGTGGAGAGTTTTGCTGCTGCCACCAGGCGGGCGGTTAACGCCGGTTTTGACGTGATTGAGGTACATGCCGCTCACGGATATTTGCTCCATGAGTTCCTCTCGCCCTTGTCCAACCTTCGTGATGATTCCTATGGCGGCAGCTTTGGGGGCAGGGCCCGCATTGTGTTAGAGATTGTGGAGCGTGTGCGCAGCGCAATGCCTGAATCGATGCCTCTTTTTGTCCGAATATCTGCCACCGATTGGGTCGAGGGCGGATGGGATCTGCAGCAGTCCATCACACTTTCTCACGAGCTTGCCCAGAGGGGTGTAGACCTGATCGATGTTTCATCCGGTGGGTTGAGTCCAGAACAAGCTATCAAGTTGGGGCCTGGCTACCAGATGCCCTTCGCCGAAGCGATCTCGCAGGAAGTTGAGGTGGCGGTAGCTGCGGTGGGGCTCATTACG
>Ga0129324_10002273_pt1 | contig 11913 bp, 14 predicted proteins | sample CPBDNA_7_FD_96879 | JGI IMG/M metagenome (GOLD analysis project Ga0129324, IMG submission 96879) | Freshwater to marine salinity gradient microbial communities from Chesapeake Bay, USA - CPBay_Spr_15_0.2_DNA | ecosystem: Environmental > Aquatic > Marine > Coastal | place: USA: Chesapeake Bay... | reverse complement strand
TTTATACTATTATTTCATTTATACTATTATTTCATTTATACTATTATTTCATTTATACTATTATTTCATTTATACTATTATTTCATTTATACTATTATTTCATTTATACTATTATTTCATTTAACAATACATATTTTTCTTGTCTTTTTCAAAGTTCTTTGGATCATTCTTTTCAATGATCTCATTGAGCTTTGAAATCTCTGATACTATACTCTCACTCTTACGATTATAGAAAAAGAACTCTTGAAGCATCGCTGTACTAATCTGTTTCCCACATATCATATTGTAAAACTTTTCAAACTTGTCCATCTGTTGAGGGAAGAATGATTCATACATATTCTTTATTTGATATTCATCTATGTAATCAAGATGTAATTTGTAATCAACCCTACATGATCGTATCAATGCTGAATCAAATACCTGAGGATTATTTGCTGTCATAAAGATTAATGAACCTTCAGGACAAGTATGTCCATCGAGTGCATTCAATAATCCGTTAAGTGTCAACATATTACTATCATCCCCTTCTTTTCTTGTGTCAAAGATTGTATCAATGTCTTCTAGGACAATGATACTTTTCTTTTCATCATCTCTATCTCTTACACCCGATAGTGCGTCTACAAGTGTATAATCGGTGAGTTCTTTAAACATAGGAATAATGTAAATATCAGAATCTATAGCTGATGCAATACTACTAATTGTTGATGTCTTACCTGTTCCTGGAGGACCGTAGATAAGGACAACACATTTATAAGGAATACCGTGTTTCATATAAACTTCTCTTGTATCTTCATTGCAAAACTCTTCAACAAAAGAAATAATTTCCTCTTTCACATTTTCTTTTAAAAATAGTGTATCAAGAGGTCTCTTTGGAATCTTAGAAATTTGTGACCAATATTCTTTCTTATAATAATTAATTGTGACATTACTATTGGTTGAAGATTCAATAAGTTTCACTTTATTTTTTGCATAATCTTTTGCTTTCTCCATCATTTTCATGAGTAGTTCTTTATTCTCACAAGTTATCGTGAGTTTTTTAAGAATAATATCCTCTCCACCACAACCATCGGGATTTGTGTAAATAGTTTGAATCTTACCGTCCTTAATAATTGTTTCTAATTGGATCCATACTTCATATGATTCATTTTCAAACTCTTCTGAAATCTTAAACTTACTATCCTGTGGAACAATATTTTTAAGAGATCTTTTAGATTCATCTCTCCTCCATCTATAATCATATCGTGGGAAAACTGTTTCACCCTTTACAGTGAAATTATGAATATTATCTGAGTATGTATGATAAATATAATCCAATGCTCCATTGAATGGTCTGTCATTGGAATAATAAATAAGATTGAAGACCATGGTTGTAATAATATAGTATTATAATGGTTTCTATTTTTTAAGTGGTGGAGGAATTTTGATGTATAAATGATATAGATACAAATATAAAGAATAAAGACCGAAGATTAAATAATATCAAGAAAGATAATCCTAGTTCAGTCTAGATCACATTTTTGGAAAGAAATGCACGAAAGATTAGATGAATATCCACCACCAGATTATAGATGGGTAAGAGAAAGCAAATGGGGATATACTCTACCAAGAGATAAAATGACAAAAGAAGAAAAAAAACATTCAAAAATGAAGGCAAAAAAGTTTAAAACTAAAAAGATAATAAATAGTATTATGGATGATCTTATAGAAAATTTGATTGTAAATATTCAAAATAGTAGTAAAGAAAATAACGGAAAAGAAGGAGGGAAAATGGAACAATCAAAATTAAAGGGCAATGATAAAAGGATAATGAGTTGTAAAATGGTAGGCGGTCATTATAAGATAGACGGACATAAAAAAGAAAAAACTTTTAATGATAAATATAATCCAGAATGTAAAACTTTAACTATGAAAGCAGAATCCGACTGTCAAATATCTGAAGATAATCAGATCCTTGATGAACTTATTAAAAAAAAGATAATTAAAGATAAAAAAGAAAGAAATACTAGTAATAAGAGCGGTGGTTCTATTCAGTTAACACTTGGTAATATTCCAGAATTGAACAAAGAAAATAATCTAGGCGTAATTCAAAATAAAGAAAAATGTACAAAATTGTTTGAAAAATACCTTAAAAAATGTGAATCAGATAGACCTGCTGATTTATTAGTTTATGATACAGGAAAATCAAGATTATTCTTTAATATGGATAGTGTAATTGATTATATTGTAAAAAATTGCGTGTTCAGAAAACTGGAAAGTGGTAGAATCAAAGGTGATTTTATAGATAAATCTTCTAGAACTGGTAAAAGGGCTTTACTTACTTATGAATATCGAAAAAAACATAAATCCTATTTCTTAGGATTTTCTGGTGGTCAAGGGAAACATTTCATAGAACTTCTTAAAACTAATATCAAATACCTTGAAGATCCTTACTGAGGTTCGCAAATAATGAATATTTCATGACTTTCTTTAACATTATCTTTTTTATCTTCTACATTTTTATCTTCTTCTTTCTTTTTCCTATTTTTACCAATTCTTTTTTCTCCTTGTCCGTAAGTATATTGCCATTTTGGATATACTTGTTTAAATTCTTTATACCATTCTCTTATTGTTGGACAATCGTTATAAGTAATAAAGAATCCACCTTTGTGTTTTTTTAATAAATCTCTCATTAATTCGTGATTAAATTCATTATGATGAATTGCAAAATTACAATTTGGATACATTCCCTTAAACATTTTTGAATCTTCACCTAAATAATAGGGTGGGTCTAAGAATAAGAAGTCATTTTCATGGTTTTTAATAACGTTTTCAAATACATCACATTTTACTGATAGATTACCTAAATCAATATTCTCTAGTTTATCTATAATTTTACTATAGCGGTCATTTTTCAAATAAACTGAACTGGGCCAACCTAAGAACATTGGTCCATATGATAATTGCATATTGTAATAATAATATACGGCTTGTAGTAGTTTATTATCATCCATAATGCTTTTTTCTTCTTCTGTGAGTTCTATCTTATTCAGAGTTTTATATTTTAAACTTTCGGGTTTTACTTTATCCCAATAATTTAATAGTATATGTCTATTTCTTGTATAATTTTCTTTGTCTGGTATAAGTTTATTAAGCTCACTAATTAAATCTTTATTATTAATAATTAATTGTTCCCAGAAATTTGTTAGGAATGAAAATATATCATAACCAATAACTTCATAATCCAATTCTTTGCTTAAAACTATTTCAAATGAACCACCACCAAAGAAAGGTGAAACTATTTTTTTTTCTTTTAGAGATGGTAGATTTTCTAATATTAAACCAATTGCTTTACTTTTACCACCTGCATATCTAAGGGGGGACAAACATACACGTTTATATTTAGAGTTTTTACTCGTAGATTTAATCTTTGAAAGATAAGAAGATAAATATTCTTTGTCCTTTTCCATTTTAGTATTATCTATATTACTAGTTTGATTATTTTTTATTTCAATATCCCCTTTTTCTACTAAATCTTGAAGTTTTTCTTTAACCTGTTCATCGACTGATTTTTCATCAACTATTTCTTCATTATCACCAATATAATCTTCAAATGTTGCTTCGTTTTTCCAAATCTTTACAAGTATTATCAATACCTCTAAATCTATTAGTCCTATTAAGTTCTCAAGTTTTTTCTCAAGTTTTTTCCCTGTTATATTTCCCTCTTCAAAATATTCTTTGTAAAGATATTCTATATCACATTTATGAAAGAGTTTGTCTAAGTTCTCTTTATATTCTTCTTTTTCTAAGTCTACAGATATATCATAACTTTTCATGTGTTTTGGTTTTAGATGAGGTCTTACAAAGTTCCAAAATGGGCCCCTAGTTTTATCATCAAATGGTTTCCCTGTTCTCGGACAAATATAAGGTTCACACTTTTTATCCTTAACATCTTTTCCAATAATAATTCGTTTTTGATGATCATCTATAAATAATCTTAGCATCTTTTCATTCATTTATATTATATACAAGATTATAGTTTAAATCAAATTTCCCTTTAAATTGTTGGTAAAAATAAAAAAATGTGTGAAGGAAATATTGATTAACTATATTATATTTATGAAATAATATTGATGAGATCTTATGTTTATTGATGAAATGGAGACTTTGACTTGGTTGTTCCTCTGGGAACATATCTCTCTTTGTAACCTGCTAGACTTTTCCACCATGACCAACCCACTGTCTGTCTAAGTGGACTCAATTCTAGAACATCTCTATCCTTCACACTATCTGTTGGTTGTGCTGTGTGCGACTGCTTTGCCCAACTCTTTTTCCTTGCACTGGGTGGTTTGATATCTTGGACCCGATACAGTTCAACATCTGCTGTCCGCCAATCTTCTCCAACGATGAACCCCAGCCAGTCACCCTTTCCTATCCGATTGTTTACATCTGAGTCCCAGATAGATTTCCCATCTTTCTTCAACTCCTCCTTCATCACCTTGTAATCCCGGACGGCTTCTTTCGCGGAGATACGGACGATGAAGATGTCTTCTCCCTTCTTCGGCACTTCCTCAATCCTAGGAACTCCTAGTTCGTGAAGCCTCTCCTGAGCTTCCATAACGAGTCCCTCCATCTCTTGGAGGAGTTTTACTTGTCTCTGCGAGAAGGATGCGCTCATGACTCTTCTGGATGACTGGTCTTAGTCTCTTGAACCAATTGATTATCTCTAAGTTTGTTTGATATCCTTAAATATTTAAAGAACATCAAATTTTCTTAAGAACCATCTTATTGAGATAATTATCTCGTGTTATCCAAAAATGTGTTTCTTTATTAATTATTTAAACCATAATTATCATATAAGATATCATAAACTAAATATGAATATTGAAAAATATATGAATAGTGATTTATCACCCTTAGATATTGATGAGTTCCCTTGGTTATATGAAAGTAAGAATGATTTGAAACGTGAAGATGTAGGAAAATGGATGTTGTTTTATGATAAATCTAAGATTAATGATGCTTGGATAAACGCTACAACTCTTTACAGAAATGATGAATTAGAAGGTGTAACAGATATGAAATGTTCAACTTTATTCAATAATCCTAGAGCAAATGATGATAATAGTGTTATTATCCTGTATTGTAATAACTCTGAAGATAAAGATACAATTATGAATACTGGTAAAAATATACTGAAACTCTTTGAATATGAAGAAAAAGACACCATTTACTATAAAACCGATGAACAAACTAGAGAAGGAAATGTTGCTACTGGTTCAAAAAAAAATCATACATACAAAATTATAAATCCTTATTATAAAACTACTTGTTTATTTGATAGTGATAGTGATTAGCGATTAGGGGTATCTTGAGAATACACCCTTTTTTAGATTAATGATATGATTCATAAACTTCTCATAAGATTTGTAGCTTTCAAAAGTAAGCTCAGGATGATTCTTAATAATACATTCTTTTCTTGTGAATTGATACTCTTCAAGAGATAATATACTCTGTTTGGCGAATAAATAATACTCCTTTAGTTTTTCATTCTTAGGATTAATATCAAGAACAAGGATTTTCTTTTTCTCAAGTGCTTGTCCCCATTCCACAAATGAATAGAAACAATCATTATCATCATTCACTTTCATTGTGAAAACATCACACGCTTTTATAGACTCAGTATTTCTTTTTAGAACTGTTTCAGATATATCTACTATGTTTTCAAAGGGTGTAGGAACTTCGTCGGGTCCATTGTCATCTTCATTTGTCCCATCATCAAACATATAACCATAAGACCCACCCTTCCAATCAATACAACCGTGATTAGATATTGTTTCATCTATAAGAAGAATATATGGTCCCACACTTTGATTGAAAGTGTCTAAATCTGCTGGATCTATCTTAACATAATCTCTCTTCTTTTTATCACACGAAATAAAATCTGAGTATGAAACTTTCTGATTTTCATTAAAACCATGCTCAAGTTCTCTTCCTAATCCGTGCTTACCACAAAGTATCCCGGGGTAATGATCGTTGTCTTTATGAACAAATATACGATTCAAAGAAATATTTTCCAAATCATCTTTATCACATATTTTCCCAGAAAAGAAATGCTTTGTTTTAAATGATTTTCCACATTGAGGGCATTCGTCTTTATTTTTTGTTTCTAGATGTTTCTTCGCACATACTTCACACATGCTAAAAGTACAATTACAATATGATACACCATAATCCTCTTGACAGATGTTACAGCTCATTTTCAGTAAATATTTTTATACTATAATGAAATTATTTATAAATCAAATTTGATTTAAATATTATTTATCTATCATTATAGTATAATAGTAAACAGAATGTATATTGTTGAGAAAATTAATCGCACTAGAAAAGTTCTTAAAGAACTCTTGGAACATGAATGGGATATTTCTGTTATCAATGATCTGTCATTAAAAGAACTTGAAATTATGTATGAAAATACGAATACAAATGTTCACGAAAGTACAGGATGCAATATTACTCTTAATCATAAGAAGATCCCTGAACATAAACTTCATATCCTTTACTACAACTTCCCTGAACTGAATCGCGGTGGAACTAAAATAAATAAGACTTGTTGCGATAAACTGATAGGACTTTATAAAGATTCTGATGATGATGAAGATGGAATCTTTGAAAAAGATGATAGTCTCCTTGTCATTATTAATGAACCCATATCAGATACTATTGAAAAAGGAGTTGAAGATACATATCTTCAGAGTTCAGAACTTATTCTTAAAGAAGGTTTAAGAGAAAGTATTGAAGAAAAAAGAGTAAGTCTAGGTTTAGATAAGAGCTATTTTCGTAATATTCAAATGTTTCACATTGATCGTTTAACCATTAATCTTACAAAACACGAACTTGTTCCAAAACATATAAAAATTAATACTGAAAAAGAACAAAATCAAATACTAAATAAATTAGGTATCACAAAAAATATGATGCCTATTATTCTTAGAAATGATGCTATAGGTAAATATTTACGTATGTGTCCCGGTGATATATGTGAAATACATAGAATTTCACACCAAACTGGTATATCAAAATATTATAGGGTTTGTAAGTAAAAGAATAGTTGATAAATAAACTGAATGATTGAACTGACTGAATAATTAAACTAACTAACTAATCTGTTTGAGAAAGAACTGAATCTTTTATCATTTGATCATATACATTTCTAGGAACTATTTTTACCTCAACTCCTTTTTTACACTGAGGAGCTATTTGATTTACATATCCAGCCGTAATACAGATTAGTCCTATAACTAATAATACAAAAGATATCTTCATTTATTATTCTTATATATATTATATCTTTTATTTTTATTATATATACATATTAATATGAACAAGTTTGAAAAAATCTTCAATTTGAGTTTATTTTCTTTAATAATTATATTATTATTCTCTTTAATTTTTTATTTATTTGATCACAATCACTTTAATGGATTTACGATTGAAGAAGATAGACAAGATAAGTTTTTAAATCGTATATATTTCACGGTTACAACTTTTTCATCCACGGGATATGGTGATGTATCACCAAAATCGAGACCAGTAAAGATATTATCAATGTTCTTACAATTTTTGTTAATAATTACTGTTGTGGGAAGTATATTAGAATAAATATTTTCTATGTTAATATATAATGAGAAGCCGAATCCTCCCGACGAAAGAACATCCTGGAGAATATTTCCCCCTGGTCGCCTAACTAGATCAAGTCTCGCAGCTTCACAACCCGTAGATTTCATGATTTTTTTGTGCTTCTTAATAACTTATATGATTTTACTATTTCTTGTTTTGAAACCATGTGTTCCATGAATGTATCTACTTTTTCTGCATCTTGTTTAAAAAACTCACTAAGACTCTGTTTAATGAGATTTTTACTTAATGGTTTTTTTGTATTTCTTTCATTACATTTTAATTTACCTCCATCTGTATTTAAATCACTTATATTATATTGTCTCATAAATAGTGTTATCTTAGGTTCTAATTGTTTATTTTTCTTAGCTTTTAACTCTTTTATTTTTTTGTTCAGTTCAGCTATTTCATCGTCTATACCAATCCACTCTTTAACATTCCCTTTAAAATATTCTAATTCTGTAGGAGAAATCTCTGTAATTATATTCATAATATATATACAATAATAATATTTTCTTTAAATAACTATTTAAAGGAATATATTGGAGATAAAAATAAATAACTATATTTATTAATGACATCTGTTAAAGAGAGAATCACAAAAAAATGTCATAGTGATCCTAGAGTCACCGTTGATGCTATTCATACGGATTATGTGAAAAATCTTACTGAAAATGAATTAAATGAATATTATTTAGATAATGGATTATTGTTAGATAAATATTATGGGATAAATGAAAAATCTATCTTAACAAATACTTCTAAAAATACAACATATAGTCGTATACTACAGTATTTCCCTATTAAAGATAATAATTGTGATAAAAATGAATCTCACATTCAAACTTATATAGAAAATATAGATGATACATTTTTAGATGTTAAAAAATTAACTATACAAATGGACAAATGTCCCCTATGTAATAATAAAATGAATATTAAACATTCTAAAAGTGATATTATTTGTTATAATTGTGGATATAGTGAAAATATTATTATTCATTCGGAAAAATCTTCTTATAAAGATCCTCCTAGAGAAGCAAGTTATTTCGCATATAAAAGAATTAATCATTTTAATGAATGGTTAGCACAATTTCAAGCCAAAGAAACTACTGATATACCCGATGATGTTTATAAGGCTATATATATTGAGATAAAAAAGAATAAAACTCTTAATATAAAAGATATATCTTATAAACAAGTAAGAGAAATCCTAAAAAAACTTCATTTAAACAAATATTATGAAAATATACCTCATATAATTAATTCTATTAATGGTAAAACCGCTCCTATTCTTAAAAGGTATGAAGAAGAAAAATTAAGGAGTCTTTTTAAAGAGATACAAGTCCCCTTTGCAAATAATTGTCCAAATGATAGGAAAAACTTTTTATCATATTCATATGTTCTTCATAAGTTCTGTCAACTCCTCGAATATGATGTTTTATTAGATTTCTTTCCTTTATTAAAAAGTAGAGAAAAATTACAACAACAAGATCAAATATGGAAACTCATATGCAATGATTTACAATGGGAATATATACCCAGTACTTAGTTGTTCTAATAACTCACATAATTAGGAAAGATAACATCTATTATGACAAAAGTTGTTGCCGCCATTAATCCCACCTGATAAGCGTGTTTCTTAAGAACACCACAAGTTGGTATTGTTAATGTTGACATAGATACAACAAAGAACATAAGAAAATATTTAATAAGATTCTTAGTTTTAATCTGTATCCGAAATCCTTCTTCATCATTTAATTCTTTCATATTTAATTCAGTCATTTATATTATGATATATATATTATTTATACTTAAAGAATAAACATAAAATATAAATTATAAAAATGTCCGATACTAAAGAAAAGATTGATTATCTATCTGTTGATGATCCTATCCCAGGACAAAATTATGTCTGTATGTCATTTGTATCTCCTGAAAAACTAATTCAGGATTTCAAAGCTTTCCAAATGTGTAAGTTCTTACAGAGTTATTGTAAAGATTTAGATCTAAAATATGATGAGATTTATTCTAAGTATGAAGATTATATTTACAAATATGCTGAAGAACTTCAACGTGATTATGATGAAAAGAATGAATATAAGACATCTATGAGAGGAGTTAAAGTGAGAGGTGTTTACAATACTAAAGATGAAGCCGAAAATAGAGCTAAGAGTCTTTCACGAAATGATAGCACATTTAATGTATTTGTTGGTCAAGTTGGATACTGGTTACCTTGGGATCCTTGTGCAGATAATGTTGATAAAGAGGTTTTCCAAGATGAACAGCTTAATCAACTTATGGAAGGATATGATAAGAATAATATTAATCGTGAGATCTTTTATGAGGAACTTAAACACGATAAGATTCAGGCTGCCAAAGATGAATACATGGCTGCCAAGAAGAAGAGGGAGGAAGAAAAGAAATTAGAAGAAGAAAATAAAAGAGCGGAGGATAAGGCTAAAGAAATAGAGGGTAATGATAATAATGATAATAATGATACTATTACCGAAGGAACAACATTTGAAGAAGTCAAAGAAGAGCCTCTCCCTGAAGAAAATGTTGATTATACTCTGAACAAAGATATTAATGATTCGATGGAAGATGTTGATCCGTGGATGGCACGAAAATTAGAGGGAAGTAAGGGATCTACTGATGAAAATAATGTTGATGATACTCCCGTTAACACAGATGCATAAGTGAAAAATTATTTCTCTATTATAGTATATTACTATAGTATAAGTTAATGAAAGTTATTCGTAATTTACTTGTAGTTTTTGGAATTATAATCATTACATATGGTGTAATGATTAATATTAATCGTAATAAATATACTGATATGTGTACAACGGTATATGTTGTAAAAGATGATGACCAAGATCACATTTTAGATAATAGTGATTTCATGGTTGTTAGAAATAATAATGAAAATATTCGTGTCAGTGATCTTAAAAATGAATACAATAATTTAACTTCAAAAGGTGATTTCTTTAATTATATGAATAGATTACATCCAAGTCTCTCTGAAAATGTATATGATGAATTAACTCCGGAACAGAAACAAATTGTTCAAGAATACAAAAATATATTGAATGATAATTCATTATCTCAATCACAGGAGAGAGAAAGCTATAATCAGTTCACACAAGATTTAATTTCATCTTCTTCTATGTATAATCAAGTCTCTAATAATGGCAATAATGGCAATAATGGCAATAATGGCAATAATGGTCCTACTAGAGAATTAAGAACATAAAAGATATACTAAATTTGATTCATACTCCATCATAGTATATCAAATACTAAAAATACTATAAAGATGCACTTTCATACATGCTTCAATAATCAGAGCTTTCACGGATTCAAGAGTTCCGTTCTTAAAAGTGGGATCTGTAAGTATACCCGAAGATCTGAACACGACAAGCTCGTTTGGTGTGTGATGGAAATGGCTCACTTCCAGATCTTAGTCAAAGATGATCCAAAGGTGAAGGCAATCATTAGCAATCTTATCAGTAGACTGAAGATTCTCTTGATGGAGGATATTCATGTCCTTGAGGGTGAAAGATGTGCGAGATGTATCAAGATCCTCGATGAGTATGAAGAAGATAGAGATCAAAGACATCTTCTCTTAAACTTTTGTGAAACCCTCAAAGATTCAAAAAAGGGACGACTCACAAGTTACTACAACAAATGGTATCAGCATCACGAACTAGATGAAGATGATGTAAAAGATCTTGAACTTGTAAATATCCTCAAGTTCAAAAAGAGTGGTGATTCTGATGAGTTCTTGAGACTCGGTGAAAATATGATACATTATCTTAATACCGATGATGAAAGATTCTTAGGTATTTACTCTCATCTTTTGAGATCAGGTGATCAGGGTAAGCGATATTCTAGGCGCATTGGTTCTCTTCTTTGGTGGGAGATATTTGAGGATCTTGTGAAAGATGATGATACTATGAAGACTATCTGGTCTATGGCTTTCAACGAGTTCAAAAGACTTAATCTTAAAGAAAGATTTCATTTTGGGATATGGATAGGTCTTGTTTACTGGAAGCGAAAAGATCTCATCAAAATGTCTGATGAACCGAAAAGCTTTTTAAAGGAGGATGAAGAAAGATACTATGAACAGATGAAGAAAATGACTATAGATGATTATGTTATCAAAGACTTTCATGTAAATAAGAATCACGGACTAGCTAAGTTTGCAACTGAAGGAGCCTTTGTTCCCGATGAAGATCTTAGTATGTTTGAAAC
>Ga0129324_10002272_pt1 | contig 11920 bp, 12 predicted proteins | sample CPBDNA_7_FD_96879 | JGI IMG/M metagenome (GOLD analysis project Ga0129324, IMG submission 96879) | Freshwater to marine salinity gradient microbial communities from Chesapeake Bay, USA - CPBay_Spr_15_0.2_DNA | ecosystem: Environmental > Aquatic > Marine > Coastal | place: USA: Chesapeake Bay... | reverse complement strand
TTTTCATATTTAAAACTAAAATTCCCACTGTATTTATAACGGACCACATAATTAGATTGAGCGGTAAAACCCCAACTTCCGTTGGTATATAAATCTCCTAATAAGGTTATGTCAACATAATCATTTAGAGCAACATAATAACCTCCGTTTTGCAAGAAATACCCTTGACTTGTAGTTTGTCCCCAAGCAGGAATTATAAATCCTGATGATCGGGTCTCTGTGGTTGGAAAATATGCAAATGGAATCGCAATAGGTGTTGGAACATCTGCAATCACCAAATTACTGAGTCCTACAATAATTTTTTTCCCGGGTACTAATTTTGCCTTTTTTGTACTAATATAATAGTCAGGATTCGGTTTACTTGATGTTGTGAATTTAATGTCTCGAATATAAATGGTAGAATCATTTACTTTCTTTGTTTTTTCTCCATACGTAATTAAGCCATTTTGATTGGTTTTTAAATTGTAAATAATGGCTTTTTTCGTTTTAAAATTATATAATATAGAATCTTGCTCTGATTCTTGGCTTCCTTGTTTAAATACAGGCCTTTGCTGATATCCTAAACTATCTTTTATTCCTTTTGCAAACAAAGTACTGTTTTGATTGTCAACAATTATAATACCGGCTTTTAAATCAATATCCCCATAAACTACGTGAGCATTATTATATAAGGTAATTTGTTTTTTCTTGGCATCTTGTAACTGATAATCATCAGCATCATGGGTAATAACAAACTCGACAGCTCCCTTTGTAGTTTTTAGACTATCCTTTTTTAGACTGTCTAAAGGTTTAGTTTGAAGAATGTTTTTCTTGTTAAGTACAGTGTCTTTTTGGTTTTTTGGAATATTTAAAACCTTAGTTTTTGGCTTTATATCTTGTCCATAGCTCAATTGAAAGCAAAAAAGGCTCAGAAAACTTAATAAAAGTATGTGTCGTGTCTTTGTTTGCAAAGCTTTTAATGCTATTTTTGTAAATATGTAAAAATATGCTTCATTCATTGAAGCACCAAATTTGAGTTGCCAAAATTAACTAAAAATTCTCGATGACTAGTCTTCTAAATATCAAATCTATAACTAAAACGAAAGTTTTATGCTTTTTGGTATTGATCCTTGTTTTTATAAGTGGATCGGAAAAGTTGTACGCTCAAAAGAAACTGTATACGGTGGTCTTAGATGCTGGACATGGAGGCAAGGACCCTGGGAATCTTGGAAATGGGTTTAAAGAAAAGAACATCGTTTTAAAAGTTACTTTGGCTGTTGGGAAAATTTTAGAGAAGAACAAAGATATTCGTGTTGTTTACACAAGAACAAAAGATCAATTTGTAGAGCTTTGGAAAAGAGGCGATGTAGCCAATGAGGTGAAGGCTGATTTATTTGTCTCGTTTCATTGTGATTCTCATACTTCTCAAGCTTTTGGTTTGGGAACTTTTGTTTTGGGAGCAAGAGGAAATAGACAAAATCTTGAAATTGCCAAGCGTGAAAACTCGGTAATTTTATTAGAAAAGGATTACAAGCAAAACTATGACTATGACCCAAACTCTCCGGCTTCAATAATTGGTTTGTCTTTATTGCAGGAAGAAAATTTAGAACAGAGTCTTCAATTGGCAAGTCTTATTCAAAACAAATTGACAACAAAGTTAAAAAGACACAATCGAAATGTAAAAATGGATAACTTTCAAGTTTTAAGAGAAACCATAATGCCAAGCGTTTTGGTTGAATTGGGATTCTTGACAAACAAAAAGGAAGGTCGATTTTTAAACTCTAAGAAAGGCCAGCAGGCAATGGCTAAAAATATAGCTGAATCGATTGTTACCTATATCGACCAATTGAAATTAAACACGGTGAAGCAACAAACGACGGTTGTATTAAAACCAGAAGTGAATTCACAAACTATCGAGAAATCTAATCCTGTAATTTTTAAGGTGCAAATAGCTTCTAGTAAAAGAAAAATAGAAACCAAGTCTTATAATTTTAAAGGCTTGAGAAATGTGGAAAGGGTAATGGTGGGTTCTTATTATAAGTATTATTATGGAAATACCACTGCCTATTCAGAAATAAAAAACTTATTGAATGCTGCCAAAAAGGTAGGTTATAGTACGGCCTTTATTTCGGCATTTAAGGATGGAGATAAAATATCAATAAAAGAAGCGTTAAAAACACCATGATTTACTAATAAACTCAAAAAAATAATTAGTAATATTGTTTAAAATTAGTACCATATGTCTAAAGAATTAAAAACTGGTTTTGTTGCAGTTGTTATTATAGTATTGTTTATCTGGGGATATAACTATTTAAAAGGTGAGAATATTTTGTCTCCTAATCTTCGACATTTTTATGTTGAATATAATAACATTCAAGGACTAAAGAAGTCTAGTAGTATTACCATAAATGGGCTTCAAGTGGGAAAAGTGATTGATATTAAATTTAATTCTGACCCGACTAAAAAGGGAAATCTAGTCGTAGAATTATTAATTGAAGATGAATTTGAATTTTCAAAGAAAAGTATAGCAAAAATTTATAGTGCTAGTTTAATGGGGGGGCAATCCTTGGCAATCATTCCATCCTATGATGGTGATTTGGCCGTTAGCGGAGATTACTTAAAAGGTGAAGTTGAATCTGATATTTTTTCATCAGTAGGTGAAAAATTGAATCCACTTCAAGCCAAGTTAGAAAATGTAATTGTAAGTGCTGATTCTTTGTTTTTAGGATTAAACCAAACTTTGGATGTAAGGGCCAGAAAAAGTTTAAATAACAGTATTATTGATTTAGAATTTACCATTTCGGATATCCGAAAAACAATTACTTCAGTCAATGAATTACTTGACTCTAGTAAGGTTGGAATTAAGAATACTTTTGATAATACCAGAATTATAACTAAAAATTTAGCACAATTATCGGACACCTTGGTCAATGCGAATATCGGCGAAATGATTGGTAAGGCCCAAATTTCATTAGAATACATAAATGAAATTATGGAAGGAGTTCAAAAAGGTGAAGGAACTTTGGGTAAACTGGTTAAAGACGATGCTATGTATAATAATTTGACAAGCATGTCTAAAGAATTGGAAGAGTTAATAAGAGAAATGAAGTTGAATCCAAAACGTTTTGTGCACTTTTCTCTTTTTGGTAAAAAGGCTGAGCCTTATGACCCTAATAAGAATACAGAAAAATCAAATAAGTAGCGTTTAATAGACCGCCAAAGTTTATTCAAAATATAAAGAACAGATATATGCAGTATTTACCAAACATAATTTTTGCACTGATTTTAGTTGCTGGAATAGGTTTTTTTGCGAAAAACATTCAGAAATTATTTCGGAATATTCGTTTAGGAAAATCAGTTGATCGATCAGACAACAATTCAAAACGCTGGAAAAATATGGCTAAAATTGCCTTAGGTCAATATAAAATGGTGACGCGCCCAGTGTCTGGTATTTTACACATCGTTGTATATCTAGGTTTTATCATCATTAATATTGAAGTTTTAGAAATAATTATAGATGGATTAATGGGTACCCATCGCGTGTTTCAACCCATTCTTGGAGCAACAATCTATGGGTTTTTGATTGGTACTTTTGAAATTTTAGCAGCCTTAGTTTTTGTAGCTGTTGTGGTATTTTGGTTACGTCGAAACGCTATTAAATTGAAGCGTTTTTTAAGCAATGAAATGAAAGGCTGGCCAAAAAATGATGGGAATTATATTCTTTATTTTGAAATGGTGCTGATGTCTTTGTTTATCCTTATGAATGCAGCAGATATCAATTTTCAAGAATCGGGAATCGGGAATCCAATAAGTCAGTTCGTGTATCCATTATTAAGCGGCTTGTCTGAAAGCACTTTTCATATCATTGAGAAATCAGCATGGTGGGTTCATATCGTTGGAATTTTGATTTTCTTAAATTATTTGTACTACTCGAAGCATTTACACATATTGTTGGCTTTCCCAAATACTTTTTTTGCAAATTTAAATCCAAAGGGACAACTCAATAATTTAGAGTCGGTAACCAATGAGGTAAAATTAATGATGGATCCAAATGTGGACCCATATGCAACTCCATCTGAAGGAGCTGATGCTCAAATGCCAGAAAAATTCGGAGCTTCAGATGTTACTGATTTAAATTGGGTGCAGCTTATGAATGCGTATACATGTACAGAATGTGGTCGTTGCACATCTTCATGTCCAGCCCATTTAACTGGGAAAGAATTATCTCCAAGAGCAATCATGATGAAAACGCGTGATCGACTGGAAGAGGTGGGGAAAAATATTGATGCAAACCATGGCGTTTTTAAGGATGATGGCAAGCAATTATTAAATGATTATATTACCCCAGAAGAATTATGGGCATGTACGAGTTGTAATGCCTGCGTTGAAGAATGTCCTGTAAACATAGATCCACTTTCTATAATCATAGATATGAGACGCTATTTAGTGATGGAGCAGAGTGCTGCCCCACAAGAATTGAATATGATGATGACCAATATAGAGAATAATGGAGCACCTTGGCAGTACAATCAAATGGATCGATTAAACTGGAAGGACGAAGAATAAATTCAGTAATCATGGTTCAATTAATAATAAACATTAATTGTAAATGGACTTTTATAATAAATGTCACTTCGAGCGAGGTCGAGAAGTCTTTAAAAAATAAAAACAAAGGAATATGAACGTACCTACGATGGCAGAAATGATGGCCCAAGGAAAAACACCAGAAGTGTTGTTTTGGGTTGGTGCTGCAGGAAGTTTTGATGACAGAGCAAAAAAAATATCAAGAGCCTTTGTAAAAATATTACAACAGGCCAATGTAGAATTTGCTGTTTTAGGAGTTGAAGAATCTTCTACAGGAGATGCTGCAAAAAGAGCAGGAAATGAATTTTTGTTCCAAATGCAAGCGATGATGAATATTGAGGTTTTAAATGGCTATGAAGTAAAAACCATTGTAACTTGTGATCCACATTCATTTAATACTTTAAAGAATGAATACCCAAATTTGGGAGGTCAATATAAGGTATATCACCATACGCAATTCATTAAAAAATTGATAGATGAAGGAAAACTTCAGATTGATGGAACCTTGCTTAAAGGAAAAAAATTAACCTATCATGATCCTTGTTATTTAGGAAGAGCGAACGATGAGTATGAATCTCCTAGAGATCTGATAAGACGTTTAGGAGTGAATCTTACAGAAATGAAACGACATAAAACAACAGCGTTATGTTGTGGTGCAGGAGGAGCCCAAATGTTCAAAGAACCTGAAAAGGGGAGTATGGACATTAATGTATTAAGAACTGAAGATGCGTTAGAAACAAGACCTGAAATTATTGCAACAGGTTGTCCTTATTGCAATACCATGATGACAGATGGTATTAAGTTTAAAGAAAAGGAAAATGAAGTAATTGTCAAAGATATTGCAGAATTGATTTCAGAGGCAAACAATTTATAATCATTAAATAGTAAAGCTATGAACACAAAACACATTAGTTTAGTATTAATTTTTAGTTTAATTCTTTTTTCTTGTGGAAAAAAGGAGCCTAAAAAAGTAGTAAAACCAGTAGCGCCGAAAACCGAAATTAAAAAGGAAGAACCAAAAGAAATTGAAGTAAAAGAAGATGTTTTGAACTTTACAGTTCAAATAGGTGCTTTTTATAAAGTAAACCAACGATATTCAGCGCTTCCAAATGTAACGACCTACAATGTAAGTCCTTGGTATAAGTATAGTTTAGGTGCTTTTTCAACCTATCAAGAAGCCAGAACTAGTAGGAGAAACATTATAGACACCTATCCAGGTGCCTTTGTTCAAGCACTTAAAAATGGGAATCCAATTCCTATCAAAGAGGCGTTAAAATAAAGTTTTATCACTAATGGTAAATGACTGCTTTTATAAGCACTATTAGATTTTTTCTTGAGATTAGCTTTGAAAGCCTAGTGTCATTATTACAGCTGTACATTTATCCTTTAAATATTTTTATTGAGTACTATTAAAAACTATATCCAAGCAGCTAGGCTTCGAACCTTGCCTTTATCAATCTCCGGTATCGTTGTTGGAAGCTTTTTAGCAAAAGCCCAGCAGGAGTTTCAGTGGGAAATTTGTGTTTTAGCCCTTTTGGCTACTATTGGTTTTCAAATTTTATCAAATTTTGCCAATGATTATGGTGATGGTATAAAAGGAACTGATGACCAAAGAACAGGAGAAAAGCGTTTGGTCGCTTCCGGGCAAATTTCGCCAAAGCAAATGAAAAGAGCTATTATTATTACTATTATATGTAGCTTAATAATCTCCATTGCCTTAATTTACGTTGCATTTGGAAAAGATGAGTTTTTATTAGCGCTGTTGTTTTTTGGTTTAGGTGTGGCCTCTATTGTTGCTGCTATAAAATATACGGTAGGTAAATCTGCTTATGGATACAGTGGTTTTGGAGATGTTTTTGTCTTTGTATTTTTTGGATTACTAAGTGTCGTTGGAAGTTATTTCTTATTTGTAAAACAATTACATTTCGATGTTTTTTTACCGGCTTTTTCAATTGGTCTATTAAGTACAGCCGTTCTTAATCTTAATAATATGAGGGATCGAGAGAATGATGAAAAAGTTGGAAAAAACACCTTGGTGGTTAAAATGGGTCAAAAGACTTCGAAAAGATATCATTTTACGCTACTTTTCTTTGCCTTGATTACAGCTACTATGTACGCAATACTTCATTATCATTCACCTGTTCAATTTCTTTTTTTAATTGCCTTTATTCCACTCTTGAAACATGTGATTTTTGTTTCTAAAAACAGGGTACCAGCGTTATTAGACGGTGAATTAAAAAAAGTAGCCTTGAGTACTTTTCTGTTTGGCATCCTTTTTGGATTGTCATTTGTAATATAATATTAAAATTTACTTTATGAGAAATTTCAAATTAATGCTACTGGCATTGTTATTGTTTGCCGCCTGTACAGAGAAAAGTCAAGATTTGGGGTCAGTCGTAATGGCTGAGTCAACTGCCAGAAAATCATTTGCAGTCGCTGGAAATCAAAAATTGAGGGCAGAAAATGACGGAATGCTAGAAGTGTTGGATCAAAGAAAACTCATTAAAACTGGGAATGTTTCTTTTAAGGTCGATGATCTAGAGGTCACCTACAATCGAATTAATTTGTTGGTTAAAAAAGCAAAAGGTTATATTTCTTCGGACAATAGTTATAATAATGAAAATAAAATTAGCAAATCGCTATCAGTTCGAATTCCTTCTGATCAGTTTGATCTTTTTATGGAGGAACTGTCAAAAGGGGTTGAAGAATTTGATAGTAAAAACATAACTATTAGCGATGTAACAGCCCAATTTATTGATGCAGAGACTCGCTTAAAAACAAAGAAAGCCTTAGAGCAAAAATATTTGGACATTTTAAAAATGGCCAAGAGTGTTACAGAGGTATTAAATGTAGAAAGGGAGTTGGGTAAAATTCGAGAAGAAATTGAATCGACAGAAGGTCGTTTAAAGTACCTTCAAAATCAAGTTTCATTTTCTAGCCTAAGCATTAATTTTTATACCGAAGTGGCTTCTTCTGGAACTAACTTTGTAGATCAATTGAAAGCGGCTTTTTCAAAAGGTTTGAATAATATAAAAGCTTTCTTTATGCTTTCTATCAGTTATTGGCCCTTTTTTCTTATTTTTATAGCATTGCTTTGGTACTTTAAAAGAAAAAAAACGATCAACAACTAGTTCAATAGATGAAAATTACATTTTATGGTCATTCAACTTTTGGAATTGAAATTTCAGGAAAACTCATATTAATTGATCCATTTATTTCTGGTAATCCTTTAGCGGGGCATATTGATATTAATGCCTTACAACCCGATTATATTTTTGTAAGTCATGCACACCAGGATCATGTTTTGGATGTAGAATGGTTGGTAAAGCAAAGTGACGCTTTAATTGTTTCAAATTATGAAATTGTTAATCATTTTGAGGCCAAAGGATTTAAAGGTCATTCTCTAAATCATGGTGGAAGCTTTACTGTAGAAGAGTTTTCTGTTAAATATGTAAAAGCGGTCCATAGTTCTTCTTTTGCTGATGGGAGTTATGGAGGTGAACCAGGTGGCTTTGTGATTTCTTCGAAAGAAAAATCAATCTATTATGCCGGGGATACTGCTTTAAGTTATGATATGAAGCTGATTCCCTTATATGCAGCATTAGATGCTGTTATTTTGCCTATTGGAGACACCTTTACTATGGGATATGAAGATGCTGCGATGGCTAGTGATTTTGTTGAATGCCCAAGAGTAATTGGTTGTCATTTCAATACTTTTCCACCCATACAAATTAATAGTTCAGATGCTGTTCAGTATTTTAGCGCCTTAGAAAAGGAATTAATTTTACTTGACATTGGGAAATCAATAACGATTTAAAACATGAAAATTTTAAAAGGCTTTCTTCGATTATTGCTTTTATTGCTTGTTGTTTTTCTAGCAACAGGATTGTTAGTGAAAGAATCAAGCTATCAAATAAGAGCAAGTATAGCCAAGCCTTTGCCTCAAGTATTTAGTGCGTTTCATAATAAATCAACCTTGAAAGACTGGCAACCAAACTTGCATTCTATTAAATCAAATGTTGTGAAAGAAGAAGTTATTGGTAGTAGTTATCATTTAAAAATGACAAAAGAAGTTGATACCATTGATTTTTTGGAGCATACAATTGCCTTCATTCCAAATAAAAAAATAACCTATACCCTTACTGCAGATCAACTATTTAAAGTAGATGATTACGATTTTGAAGTTGTAGGAGATTCTACTATTATAACCAAAAATGTTGTGTATAAAAGTGATCATTATTTTATGCAGTGTCTTTTTCCTTATCTAAAAAATAATTTTATAGAGTTAGATCAAAATTATTTAAATAACTTTAAGACATATATAGAAAAACAATAATTATGGAAATTAATATGATCAGCTGGTTTGAAGTTCCTGTCACTGATATGGAAAGAGCCAAGAAATTTTATGAAACTGTATTTAATGTAGAAATCGCAATTCGTGATTTTGGTGGAGTTTTAATGGGGTGGTTTCCACCAGCAGAAGATATTACTTCACCAGGAATTAGTGGATCATTGGTCTGCCATAAAGACTATATTCCCTCAGCGACTCATGGTTCTCTCTTATACTTTAATTCACAAACTGGTGATTTGTCAGATGAATTGTCAAGAGTTGAAGGGGCCGGAGGCACTATTTTACAAAGAAAAACCCTTATAGATAAAGAGATCGGTTATATGGCTCTTTTTTTAGATACAGAAGGGAATAGGATCGCATTATACAATACCTAAACCATTTCTCATCTTTAGATTTAAAAACCTTGATTAGAGCAACCTATAGTAAACACGTACTAAATTTTAAAACCCCCAGTGGAACTTCTAGAGGGGTATTAAAAACAAAAGAAACTTGGTTCTTAAAATTAGAGAATAATAGTAAAGTAGGAATTGGGGAGTGTCCTGTATTTAGAGGGCTTAGTTTTGATGATACACCTGATTACGAACAGAGACTTGACTGGGCTTGTAGAAACATACATTTAGGCTTGGAGCAATTGCTAATAGAGCTTATCCATTATCCGAGCATTCAATTCGGCCTAGAGCAAGCTTTCTTAGGCTTAAAATCTGAAACCCCTTTTCAATTATTTCCTTCAAAATTTACCGAAGGTAAAAGAAATATTCCAATCAATGGCTTGGTATGGATGGGAGAAAAGGAATTTATGAAGAAGCAAATAAGACAAAAGCTCGATGAAGGTTTTGATTGTATAAAGCTAAAAATTGGGGCCATTGATTTTGATGAAGAACTTGGTTTGTTAGCTGCACTTCGAAAGGAGTATTCGGAAGAAGATATCTCTGTTCGAGTAGATGCGAATGGCGCTTTTAAACCTAATGAAGCCTTAGAAAAATTAAAGCGTTTGTCTCAATATGAACTCCATTCTATAGAACAACCTATTAAACAAGGTCAGCTTGATGAAATGGCAAAGCTTTGTGAACTTAGTCCTTTAGCAATAGCACTTGATGAAGAATTAATTGGAGTCTTTACAGCTAAAGAAAAATTGAAAATTTTAGCAAGGATTTTACCGCAATATATTATCTTAAAACCAAGTTTAGTTGGAGGCTTTTCAGGAAGTGTTGAATGGATAGATTTGGCAGCAAAACACCAAATCCCTTGGTGGATTACTAGTGCACTAGAAAGCAATATAGGCTTAAATGCGATTGCACAATTTACCTATACCTTAGCTAATCCTTTTCCGCAGGGCTTAGGAACTGGTGGCTTATTTACAAACAATATAGAAGCGCCATTAGAAGTGATTCAAGGCGCCTTACATTACAATCCCGAAAAAAAATGGGATCTTAACTTTTAAAGAAAAGTATATGAATTTTATTCAAAAAGGATTTTTAGGAGATACCAGTGTTTGGTTTTATATCTTAACCATTGTGCTCGTTTTTGTGGGGATACAATTTGCAGGAATTCCATTAATACTTGCAGCATTTTTTACTGTAGATGGTGATCTGCAAAAATTTCAAGAAGGTGCATTGACAAATTTTATGGAGATTGGTATGGATTCGAATCTCTATCTGTTTTTAATGATTTTCACCTTTATGATAGCCATTCTTGTGCTATTTCTTTGTGTAAAATATCTTCATAAAAGAGCCTTTGTTAGTATTATTACAGCTAGAGAGAAAATAGACTGGAAACGTGTGTTTTTTGCCTTTGCCTTATGGGGAGGAATTTCAATTGTTACCATTTGTATAAGTATATTTTTATCACCAGAAGAATTTGTTTGGAATTTCAAGCCGCTACCTTTTTTTATTTTGGTTTTTGTTTCATTTATCTTCTTACCCTTTCAAACAAGTGCAGAAGAGTTTATTTTTAGAGGTTATCTAATGCAGGGTTTTGGGATTTTAGCAAAAAATAGATGGGTTCCATTATTGCTAACTTCTACAATATTTGGACTACTACATGGTATGAATCCAGAAGTTGAAAAACTGGGCTATATCTTAATGGTTTTTTACATAGGAACGGGACTGCTTTATGGAATAACCACCTTAATGGATGAGGGTACCGAACTGGCAATAGGCCTGCACGCTTCTAATAATATCGTGGCGGCATTCTTTGTTACTACCAATTGGACTGTTTTTAGAACCGATGCTTTATATATTGATATCTCAGCTCCGGAAGTTACTTGGGATATGTTTGTTTCTGTATTGGTGTTATATCCCTTGTTATTGCTAGTTTTTTCAAAAAAATATGGCTGGAGTAATTGGAAGGAAAAACTTTTTGGAAAAGTACAAAAACCTTTGAATCTTGAAGAATAGCCAATTTCATAAAAGTTTTGCGCTTAATGGAAAGTCCTTTAGTTCGGTAAACGAATTATTAGTCGAATCCAAATTAATTTCTGAATCAATTCATGCTTTTTTTAATGCGTGGTTTTCTGATAAGACCTATATCATGGCTAGTACTTCAGGATCTACAGGAGCGCCAAAATCAATTAAATTAGCAAAAGCGTCTATGGAGGCATCGGCGAAAGCTACAGGTGAATATTTTAATTTAAAACCGGATACAACTGCACTATTGTGTATGTCTACCCACTATATCGGTGGTAAAATGATGTTGGTAAGGGCACTAATTTGGGGATGGAAATTGGATGTGCAAGCACCAGTTTCAAACCCTTTGGAACACACGAATAAAACCTATGATTTTGCGGCTATGGTTCCTATGCAATTGCATCAATCATTATCAAATATTCATCAGATTAAAAAATTATTAGTAGGTGGAGGAGTGGTTTCTGAATCTCTAGTTGCAGAAATTCAATCGATTCCAACTAAAATTTATGCCTCTTATGGAATGACAGAAACGGTAAGTCATATTGCTGTTAAAGCCTTAAATCATATTAAAGGCGATTTGGCTTCTTATTTTAAAACCTTA
>Ga0129324_10002271_pt1 | contig 11925 bp, 9 predicted proteins | sample CPBDNA_7_FD_96879 | JGI IMG/M metagenome (GOLD analysis project Ga0129324, IMG submission 96879) | Freshwater to marine salinity gradient microbial communities from Chesapeake Bay, USA - CPBay_Spr_15_0.2_DNA | ecosystem: Environmental > Aquatic > Marine > Coastal | place: USA: Chesapeake Bay... | reverse complement strand
CGTATAGAACATTTAGGTGGGAAAATAAAATTCGATGGTGCTGATTGGCGTGTTGGAGATTTATCATTATCGAGAGCACTAGGAGATTTAGATAATACCCCTTATGTAACTCACCGACCTGAAGTTTTTAGATATAAATTAAATAAAAAAGACAAATTTATTATTTTCGCATGTGATGGTTTATGGGATGTCGTTACTAATACTGATGCATGTAGATATATAGACAAATTAATGAAAGATAAATACACTGGCAATATTGCTAAAAGACTAGCAGAATACGCAATAGAAAAGGGGTCGTATGACAATGTTACAGTTAGTATATTGTTTTTGTAAGAAATATTGTTTTTATAAGAAATATTATTTTCGTAAGAAATATTGAAAAATATAATTATTTTATATATATTCTAAATATAATAAAAATGCCTTATCAAGAAAAAAGAAATAAATATATAATAAAAAGAAGATATTCGACCCAAGAGAAAGCCCCACGAGTACCTCGTGCTTTAAATCCAGATGCTCCCACTTTTAAATTTACACCAAAATTGACAATAGACTGTGTTGATAAAAAAAATGTATCAGATAATACAATCTTATCCAAATATTTTTCTAAATATTTGGATAAGGATATGATTGTATTTTCAGACAAAGATTACTTAAATTATTTTGTAATCTTAAATTTGAGTAATTTCTTAAAAAATAATCTACATATATCCACATTATGTTTAAATAATTGTATTAATTTGGAACGTCAAGAAACAAAGCCTTTGTTTCTTGAGCCTTATGATAATATTAAAGAGCAAAGCTCTTTAATATCATCCAAACGTCCTCCGCCCATAACAATTATCAATGATGTATTGTGTAGTAAATTAATAAACAGTGGTATTAAAAAATTATTAGTCTTTACTCAAATGAATGATATGAGTTCAAATATATTGGAAGAAATGAGTAAAAATAAAAGTATTAATGAATTAAATTTAACTATTTATGAAGGTAATACGTCTCATCCTAATGATTTAACTACCAATCTAGATATATTATTTAAAAATAATAAAACATTAAAAACATTAAGAGTAAGAGGCTTGTGTAATGTAAATAAATTTATTCCAAAGATGGATGACAAAAATTCTCTAGCAACTAATAATACACTTGAATCACTTGAATTTAGTTATAATACAGTTATGAATGAATCTAGATCATATATGTTAAAATATATTTTTCGGGCTCTTTTAAATAATAGTATTACTACTTTGAATCTATCTTATAATTATATCAATAATCACGAACTGAAATATTTAATGTTAGCTCTTAAGAATAATACTACTGTGAAACATTTAGATATTTCATATAATTTAATTACATCACAAGGTATTACATATATTGCTGATATGTTGAAAACAAATACATCTTTAATATCTCTTAATCTTAATAATAATTTGATTGATGATTTATCAGTATATTTTTTGGGTATAGCTCTTTATGGTAATGCGACTCTTACCACACTTTCTATAAAGAATACATATCTAACAGAAACAGGATATAATACTATAATGAAAACGATGGGTAACTATTATTTACCTGATTTTTAATTTATTGTTATTTATAAAAAATATAAAATATCAATCCACCAATTGATGTAGTTATAATCCAATTTATATCATATAAATCTCTAGTCCAAAAATTACTATATTTGAATGGCGCTGCTAACATACCCATTAAACTATCGAATGAGAACTCTTTATAACCACTACTATTTATTCTAAATATTATATTACCCATGCCAGGAGATTCTAGTTTATATAAAAAATATATAAATCCAATTAATCCACCGAATAAAACCGGAATATTCATTTATATTATGGTATAAAAATATTATATCATTATTACAAAATCCGATGTTGTTTTGTGTACTCCAAAGTTATAAAAAGTGTACATTCACTTTTGTACACTTTAAAAAAAACATATAAGAATAAAATGTATCATAATATATATACACTTTCTACCATGAAGGAACATATATGTAAAATTTGCGACAAACTATATAGTAGTAGACAATCCTTATGTAATCACAACAAGAGATATCATACTATCCCTGTTATAGTGAAAACAACCACTAAACAACCACTTATACAATCACATGACCAACCACTAGACCAAGAAATAGAAACACATCAAGAACTACCATCTATTAAATTATTATATTATTGTTCCAAATGCTCCAAAGAATTTAAACATTATAATAACAAATGGAGACACGAAACTAAGTATTGTAAAAATAAAATAATAGTTAATGATGAAATAAAGCCAATAGTTATAAATAAAAATATTATAAATAATAATATCAATAATGGAACTATAAATAATATTACTATCAATAATTATTCAAATGATAATCTAGAGTATATAAGTGATGCATTTATAAAAAGAATGTTTAATTACCTTAGATATGATAAAGACCATATTATACCTATACCCAAAATGATAGAGAATATTAAATTTAATTCACAACATAAAGAGAATAACAATGTTAAGATAACAAATATGAGATCTAAAGTAGCAATGGTTTACGATAATAATAAATGGGCCACCGTTGGTAAAAAAGAATTATTTGATGAACTTTATTTATTCGCAACTAATTTATTTAAGAACTGGTCAGAAATGAAAGATTTTATAACAGATGAAATGAAAACAAATTATAAAAGTTTTAGTAAACACTCGCAGATAAAATTAACTAAAGCATTTATGGAAGAATTTAATAGGAAGGCTTATATATATACTAAAAATAATGATACAACACTTGATATATAAACCTATTCATATTTTAATTTGAATAGGTTTATATTTTAATTTAAAAAAGCAAGTCCAGCCATACCGCTAGCAACGCGTAATATATTATAACTAAATCCATATACTAATAATTCCAAGTTTGTATTTGTATTAGATGTGAGATTAATATCTAGATTTACATTATCTATTCGTGAAAAATTACATGTTCCAGAAGGTTGAAGTTCTTCTGGTTTTACTGCGAATGAATATACGTTAATACCAACATCTGGTTTTCCACTAAAGTGTTGATATGGTTGTATATAATTGAAAAATGTATTATCCCGATTAGCGAAACGGTCTTGACCATTCAATTTTAATGTGGTGTTGTTGGTTGAAGATATATTATAATCAAAACCAGTAAATATATCAGATTCATCGCATGGCATTGGAGTAAAAGTTGTTAAAAATTCACCTCCATAACCAAGACCTAGTTGGCCGTTGTCATTAGTTCCACTTCCATAAAGATTATTATTACTATCAAGTAATAATGTAAATTGTCCTCCAATGAAAAAATTAGACCATGTTCCTGTTATAATAGTAGGAACTAGTCTTGTTATTGTATCTCCTAATCCTAATTGACCAGAAAAATTCGATCCCCAACTATATATAGTATTATTTGTTTTAATTGCGACTGTATGACCATTGTCAGTGCCTATTTTATTCCAATCTGTATCAATTCCTATTTGGGTAGGAACTTGTCTCAGTGTTGTATCTCCTAATCCTAACGGTCCCCTACCCCACCCCCATATAGTTCCATTATTTTTAAGAGCAAATGTACGAAGAGGACTACATGAAACATTATGCCAACCTGTATCAGTTCCTATTTGGGTAGGAACTAGTCTCGTTATTGTATCATCTAAACCTAATTTATAGAATAAATTATTTCCCCAACTCCATATACTACCATCAGTTTTAATACCAATTGTATTACTAAAAAACATATCAACAGGAAATTCACATGAAATATTTTTCCATAAATCTGTACCAACTTGTGTCGGATAGTAACGGTTAGTTGTATCATTTAATCCGAGTTGACCATTATCATTTCCTCCAAATGCCCATAATGTACCATTTGTTTTGATAACTATTGTATGATTAAAACCACAACTAACGTCTTTCCAATCATATTCAGTACCAATTTGTGTAAATCCATTATAATATGAACCATTACCTAATCCAAGCTGTCCATTAATATTATTACCTGTTCCCCATAATGAACCATCATTTTTAATAGCAATACTATATTCACCACCAACTTTAATTTTCACCCAATTAGTATCAGTGCTTATTTGTCTGGGACTCGTTAGTACTGATATAGTATTAGGTAATCCTAATACACCTTTATAAGTGTCATCATTTCCATATATACTTGTGTCATTTAGTCCCCAACCCCATAATGTTCCATCATCTTTGATAGCTAAGACACTTTTAGAATTTGCGCTTATTTGAATATAATTTTTACATGGATTCATATATGGGTCTCTCATAACCCAGGAAATAAATTTAGTAGGATGATTAAATGTAAGCCGGGTTGAAGTCATTCCTTTACTGACAGATGATGTTTGCGATTGAACTATCTCTATCAAGTATTCATGTGGTTTTTCCGCAAATTCTTTTCTTTCTTCTGTATCGAGAAATATATAATCTATTAAAAGACTAACATTAGATAATTCTGCATTAATTACATTGTTATCTTTATTCCTATCATATAAACAATTATTTAATGTCTCAAATGTTATATGTATTTCAACTTCATGATATTGCATAGCTATTAGCGGCAATGCTAATTCGCGATGTCTACAAAAAGCAAACAAGAGAGGAATATAAAGTCTACCTGGATTTGTTTGCAATGAATTAGTACCATCTATTTGTTTAGTACCAACCATCTTATCTAGTAAATCTTTCTTATCTATTGTATGTGTTAATTCAGTCCATATATGCATCCATGTACTATACATCCTATCTATCATCTGCCCTCCGATGCGTAACTCAACCTCTTTCATTAGATTAAAACCAACACGATTTACATAATAATTACCTGTATCTGTAATATCTGGCATAGTTACTAACAAATAAGTATTACTAATTAAATCGCCATTTCTTCCTATTCTACATACAACTTTACTACCAAATGTAGGATTACCAGAAAGTGTTTGTTCTATAGCTTCTATAGCAAAATTAGTATGTCTACGATAAACGGCTTTCCAAAATGTAATAGTTGGTTCTGATGTTAAATAGACATCTTGTGAACCATATGCAACTAATTGCATTAATGCTCCTGCCATATATATATATTACAAAATGATTAAAGTAAATATTTATTATCTATAATAAATGGATAATAATTTATCAATAAATTTATTTAATATGAAAATAAAAAATAAAGCCAATATACTAATTATTGGTATGCGTTGTAGTGGTAAATCAACTTTAATTCGTGATATACTATATCATAAAAGAACAAATAATATAGGCGCTATATTCTGTAGAACAGAACCATTGAATAGATTTTATAGTGACTTTTGTCCAATAAATAAAATTTATTATAATTATAACAAATATGTTGTAATAGATAACATGAAAGATATAGGTACAATAAATATAATGGATGATTGTATGTCAATCAAAACAGATTGGTCTAAACAACCAGAAATAATAGATATGATGAATTCGGATAATATAAATATATTTAGCATACAATTCCCATATTCATTTTCAGAGGATTTTCGAGATTCATTTGATTATGTGTTTATTATGAATGAAGCTTTTATACACAATAAAAAACGATTACATAATTATATACCATTTATAGAAGATTTTGATAATTTTAATAAAATTATGATGCAGATTTTTAGTGTAAATAACTATAATATTATGGTTATTGACAACACAACTGATAGTACTTTGATAGAAGATAGAATATTTTGGTATAAAGCAGAAGTTAATTTACCTAAATTCGAGATAACCAATTGGAAAAATGATATAACTGTATATGAATATTATGGAAAAGATAGTGATTCAGATGAAGAAAATATAAAAGAACCAGATGATATAAATGAAGTTTATAATAATGATATCGATAAATCTACTGACTCATCAATATCATTTGATATTGATACTAAAATGAATATATCTATAAATAACGATAATATAATTATAAATAAAAATAATATTACTATAAATATTAAATTATGATTCAACGTCATAAATGTACCAATTCAAAAAAATATAGATTATTATATTATGGTTTTATATAAATAAACAACGTCAATTCTGTTTTGATAACCATCTATTTTTAATTTCACGATTGATTAATTCATATTTATTATATATAGTAAAACTTAATCTATCCACTATAATAATTTTATTAGCACTATCTTCACCTAATCTTAATATCATTTCATCAATATATATTTGTTTTTTATTATTATTATATTTTGGAACTTCCCATAACCAAAATAATTCACTGAGTTCTTTATCGGTAAGATTTCTAAATTTAAGATTAAAATCTAAAAATGTATCTTCTAAAAATATATTATGTTTTATATAATCATTTTTATATTTTATGAAATTATCCATTATTATTATTATATATAATAAATTAATCAAAAAAAATCAATTTTTATTTTAGGTATTGAAAAAAATTCATCTTTTCAATTTTTATCATATATATTTTTATTATTCATCATAAAAATCACATACTAATTCAGTAAAATCTTCCGGTATATTTTTTTCAACTGAAATTATATCACGTGACCACGTTTCACATAATTCTATGTTATTACCATGATAATCGCCCCCTCCCATACCTTCTGATACTATGAGTTGAGGTATGTGATTTGACGTAGTCATTAATCAAAGCATGCTTTGATGAGTAGGAGAGAATAATAGGAACTTTGTTCCGAATGAATTATTCTATACGGTTCACACTAGCCTTATCATCGAAACATTCTTCGCTCATAGAGAAAAAACATAGTTAAAATTGACATGTGAATATAATTTTGATATGTTAGTAAAAAATATGATTGAGAATGATGTAAAATAATTATAACTCTCCCTTGGGTCATAGACCCATTAATGTGGGAAGCAAATGAATTAACTTTATAAGATACGAACCCTTGGTTCATATCTTATAAAAATTGATTGGTGTCAAAAGCAAAGGTTTGTATGAGTATTGGTTTTTCTATGAAAAATAATTTTACCAATTAAAACGTATTAACCTAAACAAAGTTTAAATTAATAAAAATTGAAATTTTTAATTTTAACGTGTTGTAAAGATTAAAAATTTTCGTGTGCATTATGAGTCATCCAAATAGAGATACTTCTAACAATATGGTCGCCGATGAAAAAGGCAATCATTCAAGTCGTAATACAAGTGGTAATAGTGTTAACCACCCCAATACGCCTGCTCAAGGACCTAGTGTTCCAGAGTCACAAAATATACAGGTGAGTCAAGTCCCGACTCCTGCACAACCTGTTCAAGCACTGATAGTTTCAGCTCTTCCCTTTAGCCCTGAAACCACATTTTTACACCAAAGGTCCTTCACATCTGAGTCCACAGATGCCCCAGGAAACGATGATGGTACTACCAGACAGTCTGGTAAAAGTATAACTGGTTATGGTAGCCTGTCAAGCTCCCCATGTAGAAACACCGAAGATACCAAAGCCCCGAAACGTCCAGGAACCGAGCCTGCAAGAAGCGGTCGTCAAGAAGATTCGCAAGAGTCTTTACGTACACAACGGAGGTCAAGTGAAGACCCTAAACCCACCGTTACGTCGGATACCTCTTATCCACTAACGAACGAACATGAGGACACAGCTTCGGCTGATTATGATGAGCACTCACATAGTAGTGCGGAAGTTACACAAAGCCTACGTGTAACTTCCTTTGGAATAGGCCCAGAAGACTTGAAAGAGTCATCTGGAAAGTCTGGTAAAGACTCTAACACCACCGAAAAGCCAGATGAAAACTGGTCTGTAGTTGTATCACGTAACAAGAAACGTTTAGAAGTTGCGGTGAGCACTTTACGTTCCGCTGCGACTGGTAAAATTACATTGGATTTAGATTTGAGTCAGTATAATTCTGTCGAGTGTGAAGTTCCCTTCAGGAAATTCCAAAATCGTCCTCAGGTTTTACTTGGATTTCAACAGAAAGGCACAAGCAAAGTCGTTTACGATTGGCGGTGTCTAGCTTGGGCGCGTAATTATTTTTTATGCCCTGGACATCCCAAACGAACTAATGTTGATTTGGAAATTCAATGCGCGTGTACTACTATAAAAAATAGACAAATCAAGCATCCCTGGAATAATATATGCGCTTTTGACTTGGACGATTCATGTAAAAATGGCGCTGCTTGTAAGCGATGCCATTTATACATTCCCGAAGTTGAAGCACATAAAGTCCTCCTTCGCGAAGCCAAAGCTGCCAAAGCTGCCAAAGAACTTGAACAGGATGAGCCTGTCGTGCCCAAGAAGCAAAACAAAAAGTTCCATAAATCCAAGAAACCCTCTTCTCACACTGTCGAGCATCAGGAAGAGACTAAGGGGCGTGATAAGTGTAAAAACTTCTTTGCGCATGGATTTTGCCGATTTGGCGACGAGTGTCATTTCTCTCACGATAGTGAGAAGTTGAATGTCACATCGCTTAACTCTCGGGCTCGTATCGAGTTAAAAGCCCGTATTGCTTCCAAGGAATTCCTCTACCATGTCTTGATTGAGCGAATCCATAAGACTTTAACTGATTCTATAGATGACATGAACCGTCAGTTAGATATTTATGAAGCAAACTTGAAGCCGTGGCAGCTACACAATAACGACCGTTCTTACTTTCACGACATTATTTCCGGATTAATTCGCAATACGTTGACTGACAGTGACCGTCGTCGATTGTCTCGTTTCTATTTGGGCTTGTATGATTTCGCATCAAAACGCGACGATTGTACAAACAAGTTTCGGTTGTACGAAGATGAACTCGAGCAAGAAATTGCTTTGGTTTTTATTCGTTCCACCAAAAAGATGTGCCCGAAATTCTTTGAGAAGCAAATGAAACAATGGCGCCTCGTGGAAAACTTGGTAGTCCCCCAGGGAATCAGGAACGACAGCTTTATCCCCAAAGAGTGTATATGCAGCGAGACTTGCTCTCTTGGAACACATAGCTTTGATGAATACTATAGTACTGATTTGATTAGTGGAGAAGAAGCGACCAATATGAGTATTTGCGAACATGATGCGCATATTCAAACACCGGCTGTCCATCTTCTTGATACACAAATCCGTGATACCAAAGCACTATACGATTTATGTATTAACCAACTATATGCCGCTCGTTATGAGAAGAAGAACATGCCCGAACATCAGCCAGGCGAGACATATAAAAGTTTTACAACTCGTACGAACGAAATAGCTATGCGAGTAACAAACCTAACGAAAACTCGGGAATTGTTATCTGCGAAATTGGAGAAGCTGTTTTTCGAACGTTACTGTAGTGTCAAGTATGGATTTTGTCTTGTTCGCGATGGCGGCATGTCATATGTTCCATATTTTAACCAACTGCGTTCAACTGCTGTTGTGCCTACAGCCGAGTTCGACTTGACTACCGCTTTCCCTGAAGGCTATGGTCCGGGTTCACTTGTCGTACACAACCCTGCCGCCATCTTTGCGCCATTCAGCCGATTAGCCATTCTTCCCCGTAAAGTCAAGAAAGAACAGACATACGACGAATACATGGCTGAGAAGAAAATTGGCGAAGAGAAGCTGGCGACCCGAATGTGGATGCGATTATTTAAGAATGTGACAAATCAGATTAAACAGATTGTGTTCGTTCCTCATTTGGGTAAGAAGATTTTTCAGAAGAATTATATTCCTGATGATATCATCTTATGCAAAGAAATAATTAGTTTCCGCGACGTGAAGGGTTTAAAGATGCGAGAATATATCAAGCTTTTCAAGACCAATCGTAAAATCGAGAAAGATGAGGCAGTCAAACGCCACTTTAACATGATTAAACGTCGTCAGCGCATGGAAGCCCGCAAGTTACGAACAGTCGAGCGCCCCGAAGATTTTGTCTTGATTGATAGAATTCAGTACTTGGTTCCTCTTGTACGCGAACTGAAAGAACGCTTTGCCAAATCGGAGGCGGATAAATTACAAGTATCGCGCCAATTTGCTCTCAAGTTGACTCACATTATTCGCTCTAAACAAACCCAGGCTAAAAGTGAGTTTATTGCCGAGCTCAGCAGACAAAACATTCTCATCGAGGAGACCAAATCAATTGAATTGGCCAAACAGAAGATTAAAGCTGCTGAATTGCGCGAAGCTCAGATGGAAGACGAGCGTGGAGACACTCGTACTGAGCGCCGCCGCGAATGTCTTGAAAAAAATGCTCGTTTCGTGAATATTGAGTCTAGTTCGGAGTCCGATTCTGATAGCGATGATGGTATGCTTCTTAATATCAACGCTGTTGTATCTCAACCTCAATCTAAGTTCAATATCTTTTCTTGTTCATTGCCTCACAATCAGAATCGGACTTATGTGCTTGGAATCCCCCCGTATAAACTCAAAACAGTTCTTCGATTTTTAAAACTCACGTTTAACTGCGGAGGCTCTGTTAAAAAAATCCAGACTGCTGGCGGAAAAGTGAATGGTCTTGAGTTACAAGGTCTTTTTGTTGAACAAGTGAAAGATTACTTGTTGAATAGAAACACTACCTCCAACGAGTCAGACGAAGATTCTAGTGAGTCTGAAGAAGAGTCCGACGAAGAGTCTGACGAAGAGTCCGACGAAGAGTCTGACGAAGAGTCCGATAAACAGTCATTAATGCGTCAAGCTAAAATTCAACAAGCACGACGTGTAAAAATTGAACAAGAACGTCTTGAATTGGTCCAGAAGGCAGAGGCAGTAAAAGTTAAGAAGAACGAAGAACTAACCAAGGCCAAGCAGATGAAGAAGGACAAAGAGAGAGCCGATAAAGCTAAGATTGCTGAAAAAATTGCCCACCGTAAACTTGAACGACTCCGCATTGAATCTTTAAATGTTAGACCTGTTGGTTTGTCTCGGGAAGAGAAAGATAGACAAATCAAAGAACAACATGTTCGCCGCGCTGAACAACGTCGGGCTGAACAAGCTATTGCCTTGGAGAAAAAGAAAGCAGAGGAAGAGTTAAACAAGAAAGGTAACACCATTAACACTGGTAAAAAAACTAAGGGCAATAGAGGAATAAGTGAGAGAAGTCGTCTAATGCAACAAAGACACAACGCTGACGACAACTACGTCTCTTTTAAACAAAACCTACTTATTCAAAATACCTTGTGTGGTAGTGACGACCGAGTTTAACTTTAATAGATACAGCTGGAGACTATCCATAAATAGGTGTTGACTACTGGGTTCAACTTTAATAGATACAGTTGGAGACTATCCATAAATAGGTGTTGACTGCTGGGTTCAACTTTAATAGATACAGCTGGAGACTATCCATAAATAGGTGTTGACTACTAGGTTCAACTTAATAGATATAGCAAAAAAAAAATTTTAGTGTTTATAGAAGATATGAATTGAACACTGATGAGCCTCGTCTCATAACTGTCAAATTAATTTCTTTAACAAAACTTTTATAAACAATAAAATACTTGCATTTAATTTTATATCAATGTATCTTTGTTTCTATGTTAAGACATACATATGTGCCAAGCAGAAGTATAGCTTCAGCATAATAAAATGAATCTTTGATTTATTTTTGTCTTAACTATAAAAAATTGAAAATTTTATTTAATAAATGTGCCATAAATAAAAACCTATTAGGAGTTTGTCATTCTCCATTTAATTAAAAATGTACCATGGTCCCATCCCAGAGAAAAAGGTATAGACGTAACAGTTATGAGCAAGGCTTATAGCGAACGGTAGCCCCGTGGGATAACTTAGGTTATCATCTATGGCTAGCTACCATGGATGATAACACACGTTGTCTTGTAACCGCGAATGTATAAGCGGTTTACTGGTGGAGCTTAAACACTTTAAACAAATAGTAACACGTTTATATCTTGACAAGTATAGACATAAAAGTTATGAGCAAGGCTTGTAGCGAACGGTAGCCCCGTGGGATAACTT
>Ga0129324_10002269_pt1 | contig 11931 bp, 6 predicted proteins | sample CPBDNA_7_FD_96879 | JGI IMG/M metagenome (GOLD analysis project Ga0129324, IMG submission 96879) | Freshwater to marine salinity gradient microbial communities from Chesapeake Bay, USA - CPBay_Spr_15_0.2_DNA | ecosystem: Environmental > Aquatic > Marine > Coastal | place: USA: Chesapeake Bay... | reverse complement strand
GCAACTTGGTATCGATTCTATTTGACAAGGAAACCGTATCCGTCCCATTCAATTTCGTATCGATTCGGGAGGATAAGAAAGCCGTATCTGTCCCATTCAATTTCGTGGCCAATCTACTACTCAGATTCAAGGAATTTGTATCCGTTTTTGCAGAATACAAGGCATACGGAACACTCATTAGTTCTTGTGTCCCAAGGGTAACATACGTGTTTCCACCAGAAAAATCAGCCTCCAGTTTGATAAAATGAAGCGCATTTCCCCAGTCAATACTGGAAAATACACCACTTACTACCGTTCCCGTTCCAATTTGTAAACTTACCAGACCTATCGCATCCGTCGTTTTCAAATGTGTTTCGCTATAAACGGGGGTTCCCGTTATGGTTCCAGATAAAATAGTAATCTTAAAGTTGACGGACTTATTGGAAACAATCACCCCACTGGTGTTTCTAACTATCGATTGAAAGTTGATCTTCTGAGGAGATTGAGCCTTTAGAACAACCGAGCTAAAAATGAATAAAGTAACCAACAACAACATTGATTTATTAATCCATTTTTGTTTTGATAACTCCAGTAGATTGCCCTGGTCCCAATTTAATGGCATGGCCTTTACGAAGTTAGCCTCAGTAAAAAGCATCTTAAGGAGCTTAGTTAATCGTAGATTTCTTAGTAACATTTTATGCTTTTTTAACTATGTGATGCAACAAATCTAAACACATAAAAATGAAAAATCTACTATTCACCTACCAAATTCCTTTGAATTCTGAGAATTCAAAGGAATTTGTTTCAAAATGAACCCAAAATGAATGAAAAATGAAAATGTTACCCTTTATTTGAATATGCAGATCCTGTCTGAACTTTGATTTTTATGATTTTTATGATTAATGGGATAGATTGTTAAAGTGAACACTAAAAAAAATTGATGCATTCTTGCATCTGTGAATAGGCGTGTAAAAAGTAACCATCCATAATTACCCCTATCTTAAAAACGAAAAAGTCATCCGTGAAATCCAATAATCCTTAAATCCGTGATTCAAAAATTATTTACAGGACATACTAACCCAAAAAAGCAAGAACCTCCTCAATCTTCGCAGGAAATTATGCGCGCAGCAGCCAGTTATTTGAATCAGAATTTTCAGGATTAATGATAACGTCTCCGGTTTGATTCGGAAGATTATTATTAAATGGTGCTTTCCTTTCCAAGCCTCTCGCCGATGCGTTACGCATCGGCGAAAAGAAGGGTAAAAAAAACCTAATCTACGAATAACCCTTACACCCAAACCGAAGACGTCCTCTGTAATCCTCAAAATCCTGTAAATCCTGATTCAAAACCGGGCGTTAGGGGTGAATTTCAAATATAAAACCTTATATCAAGAAGATACGAAGCATCAGAGAAGATACGAAGCATCGCGTCTCTACGGTTAATTTTTTATACCGTTCATTACATTTATTAATGTTCTGATGGTATGATAATTGCCTTTCCAGATATTTGATTTACGACCAAATTTTGCCTGAGGATCTTTATCAAGGGAACTGGCGTACCAGTCACCATTTTCCCAGTCAATTAAATATTTTTTTATAAAATCCCATTGTTCGACAAATAAATGTTTATAATTCATGGAATCATTAGGATATAATTGCTGAAAATACCAAAGGGTGTTTAAGGTTTCCGATTGCGCCCACCAATTTTTTGTGTCCTTTATGATAAGTGGTGAATCATTTAATTTATAATAATATCCGGCATCATAAACGCCAGCCGATGTTTTATCCCAACCCCATATTAAACCATGATCCACCATTTTTTTTCCTATTTCCATCGTTTTTTGATGTTCCTTTTTCAACGTAACATCATTTGGCTCTATATCCATTAATTTCTGGGACGCATCCATAAGTAGATAAGCCGTTTCAATATCATGACCAAAAGAGACATGATCCAAATGCCATCTTTTTTGCTGAACCTCAGGCAGGGAATCTCTTAACGAAACTGGTGTAAAATCATTAGCAAAGAATAACTGTAAAAATCCTTTTTCATGTAACATTTTATCCCTTATCAGATATAACATTTCAGACAAACGATTTTTCACAATGGGGTCTGGCCAAACTTTATATAATTGCGTAAAGGCCTCCATCAAGTGTATTGAACTATTCTGGTCTTTAGGAGGAACTCCTCCCCACCCTTCTTTAATGGGCAGTCCTTCTTGTGTTAGAAACTGATAATAACCTCCATTTATGGGATCATGACTATGGTCTTCTAACCATTGAAATACCTTTTTGGCAAAGTTTAAAACCTCTTCTTCACGGGTTGCCTCATACAGCGTAGCCAGTGCATATAAGCCGAAAGCGTTACCGTAGGCATTTTTTAAAATAATATCAGCCTCATTTTCCTTAACAGGAGTACCATTTCTTTCTACCAGATTATAAAATCCACCATGAACACGATCCCATAAAACATCCGTTAAAAACAAATAACCATGATAAGCATACGAATCATAAGTATCTTCCTTTGTGAACATTTTTAATTGGGCAAGGGACCAAACATGCCTTGCCTGAGTAACAATCATTTTTTGTTGAGACCCTTCTGGTTTCCAGTCATGAGTAAAATCACTAAAGTACCCTCCATTTTCAATATCCAATACTTTAGGATACCAAACGGGTAACATATTTTCGAATAATAACTTTTCCATGTCTTTATGAACTGAAAGCCATAAAGTATCCTTTTTAATCTGCGCATTTAAAGTAAACGAAGTAATGAAAATAAGGCAACAGCAAATTAATTTTGGACGCATAACTTTAAACTTTTTTCAATTTCCTAAAACCCAACTGTCATATTCAAAGAAGGTATAACCGGTAACTGGTTCACCCTTTGGTTAGTAATTCTATCCAGATAAAATACATTTTGCCTGTTATAAACATTAGTTACGGCAAAAGTCGATTCAATATAAGCAAATTTATTTATTTTATGTGTGTATTGCACACTAACGTCCAAACGATGATAATAGGACAATCTTCCCCCATTTATTTCATTAGAAAGAAGGGTTCCTAGAGGATAATTTCCACCTAATATATCCGTTTGCAAAAGGTCTGTCAAATTATTATTTTCAAAGAATCCCTGTGTTTGAGTAAATGGAAATCCGGAACCAACATACCAGTGTGCTCCCCATTTCCACTGTTTAGATTTACCAGCAAGGTAGGAAAATAAAAAATTTAAGCTATGCCTCCTGTCAAAAATAGTAGGAAATCGAACATTATTGCTGGTTTCAAAAACTGAGGCCAATGAATAGGCCACGCTGATATCAAATGAGGTAGGTTTGTATGCTAAGGTGACATCCACGCCTGTAGCAAGACCTTCTTCAACCAAAAAATCAGGATCAGTAGCCTTTCTTTTATTCCGATTAAGAGATATAAGTTGATTAAAAAACTTTTGATACCCCTCTACAGAAACAGAAAAAAGGTTAAACGGCTCCCATTCCATTCCTGCGACCCAATGCATTGCCTTTTGTAAACGCGATTTCACGGGAATATTTGAACCGCTTTTAAAAAGGCTTGTTTCAGGACCTACCAGAAATCCTGAAAATAATTGCACAACATCCTGGTTATTTGCTAAACTTATTAGATTCTGTGAGTAAAATCCCCCACCCATTTTAAGTCTGAAATTGTCTGACCACAAATATTTTAATCCAAGTCTGGGTTCTGGGGAAAACTGCCCTTGCGAGGCATAATAGTGTAATCGAAACCCTGGCTGAAGAATAAATTTATTGACTTGGTATTTAAATCTGACGAATGCAGCCATTTCAGTAGTGAAATCATTTTGACTTATTGTCAAATTAAAGGGATTAACGAATTGAAATCCCGTATTTAAACTTATCAATTCTAAGCCATATTCCAGCGCAGAATGCTTGCCCACCTGCATGAAATCGAGTCTTGCTGTATATGATTCCAGGGAACTACTTCTTGGGCCTGTATTTTTCTCCGCTAAAGAAAGATTGTACCTACTAAAACCAATATTTCCCTCAATCCTCACAGGTGATTGAAGAGGTGAGAGTAAAAAATGCATCCCTCCACCAAAAGTTTCCCATTTTTGACTAGCTATGTTGGCCAGTTTAAACTTATCTGTAAATGAAAATCCAAAAATATTCACCTTACTACCATTTTCACCTAAAAACGATATTTTTCCGTAAAGATCTTGGTATTGATAGGGCAAACCTAGATTTTGTAAAGAAGAAAGCGAGGTATCTTTTTTAGCAAAAGCGTAAAAATTGGAATCGACAGCGTAACGATAAAGGTGTGGCGAGGTTTTATCCAACCAGCCATATTTCCCTGTCAATAAAAAGGAAACGCCAGTCCCATTTTCCTTTTTTAGTGGTTTTATGGGTCCTTCCAAAAGTAATTTCCCTTGAAATGGACTTATAGAAGCCAATCCTGAAATCCTATTTTTATTACCTTCCCTGGTTTTAATATCCATAACGGCGGAAATTCTACCTCCATGTTCCGCATTAAAACCTGCACTTAGCACATCGACAGAACGAATAATTTCGGTCTCGAAAACAGAAAAAAGACCAATGGAATGAAATGGATTATAGATTAATTGTCCGTCTAAAAGCACTCTGTTTTGCACTGGTGAACCTCCACGTATAAAAATCTGCCCACCCTGATCACCGGAAATAACAACCCCGGGCAGAGCGGTTAAATATTGAGCAATATCCGCTTCTCCTCCAATGGATGGCAAGGATTTTATATTTTCTTTGCTTAATTGAATCTGACCAATCTGAATTTCAGTTCTTGCCCTTTCCTTAGAGGCAGAAATATCAACCGTTTGCAATTCAATGGTTGATCTGGTTAAATAAATCAATTGATATTTAATCTTATTGGAAATAATATCAATTTCCAATAAAGTATCTAAATATCCAAGGTAGGAAACCTGAACCCTTTGGATACCTGAAGGAACGGCAGACAATTGAAAAAAGCCATCTTCATCAGAAATAACTCCTTCCTTTGAATTTATTATTTGAACCGAAGCATAAGCAATGGGTTCACCAGATTCAGCATCATAAATATGACCTCTAAGCGTACCTGTTTGGCTGAAAGAAATGAAAGCGCAGAAAAGAGAAATTAAAAAAGGGATAACTATTTTCATGAGAATTGATCCTGAATTTTTGAAATTAATCTGTCCAAACGCCCAGACCTTGTCTTAAAATAATTATTTCATCTGCAGAGCAGTCCACTAAAGTGGAAGGAATATTACCCCCTACTCCACCATCAATAATCATATCTACTTTATATTGAAAATCATTTTTAATATCTTCGGGATCAACATAATATTCTTGAATTTCATCAGTTTCGGAATGCAGGGACGTAGTCAAAAGGGGACTTTCCAAACGATCCAGCATAGCTAAAACGATGGGATTATCTGGAAATCGAATACCGATGGTTTTCCTTTTCTTGTCGAATAATTTTGTAATAGCAGGACTCGCCGGAAGAATAAAGGTAAATGGCCCCGGTGTATGTTGCTTTATGGCCCTATAAATGACCGTTGAAATGGGAGCAAGAAAGGCAGACGCTTGACTCATGTCCTTACAAACCAATGAAAAAAGAGCATCTCTTGCATCAATTTTACGAATATTCCCTAACTTTTCAATGGCTTTAGGATTTCTCATATCACAGCCAATAGCATACACCGAATCGGTTGGATAGATGATAACCCCGTTTTTTTCGAGGCATTTCACCACTTGCTCTAATTTTCTGGGTTCTGGGTTCTGCGGATGAATATTTAAGTACATACATAAAATTTAACTCAAAGGTAGTTAAATAAAGAAACTCACCTTATAATAGCAACTTTTCCGTACCAATAAAATAGATGGTTATACCATCTTAGTTGGTATATACCCTGTGGGTGTTCAGAAAAATCGAGCGATATATTCTTTCCAACAGGCCAGCCGTCGGGAAAATTTTGTTGCTGAATGCGTTGCCCTTTAGCATTATAAATTTCAAGAAAGGTTTGCCCCAAAAATTCGATATTTGATTGTATTTGAACGAATTGGTTACTCGGATTAGGAAAAACTTTTACTTTATTTTCATCTATCAAAGTAAGTAGAGAGGTACTGGTTCCTGTTATTTTTGAAATCATAGAAATTCCCCCATTTGTAAATTTGTCCGTAGAAATAACTAAACCTTGCGTGCCAATGGTAGCGAAATCAGTTCGAACTATTATTTCCTTTTTTAAATTTACCGACCAGATTTTAACAACAAATGTTTCACCAACACTCAGTCCTTCTTTTATGTTTGGGGTAGCAAGGTCGTCACCAAACACCTTGAAATTAGTAAATGACCCCGTCCAGGCACCATACCCCGCCATCATTTCTTTATCTTGTTGTTTATAAAAAACGCCGATGAAATCACCTATTGACAAAGGTTGGCCATCTATAGAAGATAATAAGTTATCTGGTAAAATGATGGTATGAACTAAACTGGTCGGTTTTACCTGCCAGTTAGAAGGTAGTTGCAACTTTCTACCTTTTTGACGCACAAGTACTGTTTTTACCGAATCGGTCTGGGCACTTTTAATTTGTAAACGACCAATGCGTTCCTGCATCACCGGATTTTCAGCAACGGAAAGTAACACGCTATAATTCCCTGACCCTGAAAATGTATTAATACTAAACCAATCCACATCTTTAGTCAGTGACCACGCGGTATTACTCTCAATTTTAACAGACGATTGCGTAGCAGAAGAATCGAGCACAATGGAATCAAGGAGGACCTTAAACAAGGGAGCAGCACCCGTTTGTACAACATCGATAGAAATGGACGCATCGCTTTTCCCTGTAAAGGTAATTTTTCCCTTTCTGGTTATGGCTGACATATTGGGATCACATAGAACGGTAATACTTTTATTCAAATCACCAAAAGATGGATTAACAGAAATGAAGCTACTCGATTCTGATAAAGCCCAGGAAGTATTTGAAAAAATATTAAACGTTTTCTCCCCACCAGTTGAAGTAAAACTAAGTGCATTAGGTGAAGCATTAAAGATTTCATCTGCCCCACTTTGCGATATGGTTATTGTCCTGGCAGTCAAACCGAAGCCAGCTACAAGAACTGAAAAAGACCGAAGAGAAGTAGCCAGATTGCTATCACATACCACTTTAACTGTCCCATTATTCAATCCACTTTGTGGAAAAAAAGAAAGGTGCGGAAAAGTATCTGTGATGCTCCAGCTTGTATTTGACGTAATATTAAATGTCTTCTCACCCCCATTTGCAGCAAAAAGCAAATTTAACGGACTTACTGTCAACGTCGCCGTCGCTCCAGTTTGAGAAACAGGGATGGAAATAGGAGAAACCCCTGAACCAGTTATGAGTAAGGTCGTATTTCGAACCAATGCAGAAGGATTGGCTGTGCAGGAAATGGTGACCGTGGCATTATTTGATCCAGTAGTAACATTGGATGATAAATAGGAGACAGAATCTGTAATAGTCCAGGGAATATTCGACGTTATGGTAATGGTTTTCGTTCCCGCTACCGATGTAAATGACAAATTGGTCGGATTGACAGATAATCTGGGTTGTTCACCTATTTGATTCACAGCCAACGTTATAGTCTGGACTCCAACCCCTGTTATTGTTATTAAACCCGACCTGACGAGCGTTGTGGTATTTGGCGTGCAGGTAACCCAGACTGTATCTGTGAAACTTCCTGTCGTTTTGTTTAAGGTAATATGCGTAAGCGCTTCCGCTACCGTCCAATTGGTATTGGAGTTGACCAAAAAGAATTGTTTACCACCAGCTGCATTAAAATCCAGGGACGTGGGGGAAATATTCATAAATCCTGGCACCCCTGTTTGAGAAATATTTATGGTTTTGGAAACGGCTCCAACACCTGAGATAGTTACTATGCCGGTCCTGGTTACCGCCGAGGAGTTAGCATCGCAGACAACATTTATACCCCCGTTATTTATTCCTGAAAGGGAGTCTATTCTTATGAAAGGTATGTTTTCCTGGACTGTCCAGCTTGTGTTGGCTGTTATAGTTCCTTTTTGGGTACCACCAGCCGAATTAAAGGTCATGGAGGCTGGCGTTACATTCAATAAAGTAGTAGCGCCCACCTGTGAAATACTAATTACTTGCGTGTCTAAACCTGGAGAGGCTATTTTAATTACGCCAGATCTGGACATGGTAGCACTATTCGATTGGCAGGTTACTATAATGTTCGCGTTATTGGTACCCATTTTTCGGCTTACCGATATGTAAGATAAAGATTCGATGACAGACCAACTGGTATTGGAAGAAATGGAAAGTGTTTTATTACCCCCTGATTGATCAAAAGCTAATTCTTTGGGAGAAACGGATAGCGTAGGAGCCGCTGCATTTTGAGAAATTCTTATTGTTTTGGGTGAAACTCCTGTGCCAGATAGCGTCATTGTACCCGTTCTTTTTACTGCAGATGTATTTGGTTGACAAATAACATCTATTATCCTATTGTTTGACCCTGATTTAGCAGACAACGACACAAAAGTAAGAGACTCAGATAAAGTCCAGGTCATATTTGATTCAATGGAAATCTGTTGAGTTCCTCCAGTATCTTGAAAAACAAGCGAATCAGGAGTTACATTTAAAATGGGCGCCAAACCAGCTTGGGTAAACGTTATCGATTTACTTGCGGCACCAACACCAGAAATAGTAATGCTACCCGTTCTTGCAACGGTGCTTGTATTTGGGTCACATTTAATAGTAATTGTCCCATTATTTGTGCCTGATGTTGGGCTTACGGAAAGATAAGCCAAAGATTCTGAAACTGTCCAGGTAGTATTTGAGGTAATATCGACATTTTGCGACCCACCAGAGGATGGAAAGCTAATGGAGGCGTTCGAAACTGTTAAAGTAGCCAAATCTTCTGCAATGGTCACAGGAAGAGCAGCCTGAACATGTGAATCACCTCCTGATCCACCACTGCCATTTACTGCCACACCCGCACTATAAAACCTAACACTGCCCGTTCCTACCGAGGGTGCAGTCCATGGAATAACAAATGAATTGGAAGACCTGGTGGAAGATTGTTCTACATAAACCCTGTTGCCAAGATTTATTTTATTAAAACCAGCTGGAGCATTTCCGAAAATTCCTCCTTGTATATTATTATTTCCTGAGAGAGAAACCAATTGAAAACCATATCCACGGGGATTATTTCCCGCTGCTATAGAAACTTTAACCTGATATAATTTACCTGGCGAATATTTATTAACTACCGTATTATTATCTAATAATTCAACAGAAATGACAGGAGAATAATTGCCCCCACCGTGGCAAGAACCACAACTTCCCACACCAAGAGGAGAACTCGTCCTATCCACATTTTGAACGGCTGCTGCTCCACCCGAATTAGATAACAGCGCCCAAGCCATTCCAATAGGAATAAGGAAGTATAAAATTTTATTCATTATTGTTGGGTATATTGGCTAAAAGAAAAAGGTTTACAGACCTTTAACATTCATATCTAACGTGTAAAGTCCATCCATTGCGGTTATAAACAGGGTAGATTTATCAGCACCTCCAAAACAAACATTCGCAGTCCATCTGGCGCTTAAAGGTATATGAGCGATTTTGCCCCCTTTTTTATTGAAAACAGTCACGCCATCGCCTGTCAAATAAACATTACCTTTTTGGTCCAGGGTCATTCCATCAGACCCCATTTCCGCAAATAATTTTTTATCAATCAATTGATTGTTTTTGTTGATGCGGTAGGAATAGGTTTTTTTTCCTCCAATGTCAGCTACATAAAGCAACTTCCCATTGGCTGAACCCACTATGCCATTGGGTTTTACGAGGGTAGTTTCAACTCTTTCAACCTTTTTTCCATCTTGGGACATGAAATAAACATGTTCCCCATCTTGTTGTTTATCTGGATTCCTTGTCCAATAATTTCTTTTATAGAGGGGATCGGTAAAGAAAATACCACCATTTGGATGAATCCATAAATCATTTGGACCGTTCAATTTTTTTCCATCGTACGAATCAAGCTGAACCTTATGTTTGCCATCGGGAGAGAAAGACCATATCTGGTTATCCATATCGGCACAAGCAAGTAAATTTCCGTTGCTATCAAAATAGAGACCATTGGCTCTACCTGAATTATCGGAAAAAATATTTAATTGACCTGAGTTGGCAGACCATTTCACAATAGTATTATTTGGTTGGTCTGTGAAAAAGACATTCCCCATTTTATCTACGGCCGGGCCCTCAGTAAAAATGAAGCCACTCCCAATTTTTATAAGTTTCGCTCCATTTTTCACGATAGAAGCATCATCCATTATTTGTCCAAAGGAAAAATGGACAAAAAGTATATTGATTAAAAATAGAAAACGAGCAAAATGATTCATGTTCAAAATTTTTAATCAATATAACAATAAATTATGGCTTAAAAAACATCTGACAATGGATCTTTGAAAGATATACCATTTTCCAAAGGATCCCTTGAAAGCATATTAAACTCTACGAGCGCATGAATAATCAGTTCCATCAAAATAAGAGTGTTTTCTTTTTCACTCCCTGCATATTTTTCTGCCAGTTTTTTCAGACCTGCCACTTTTTCCAATCGTTTTAAATATTCATTTTCTGATAAATCTAAAGGCAACTCAAGAACATTAGCATCTGAAAAATAGGCTTTTAACGTTCCATAAGGGTCTCTTTCATTCCCTTTAGAGAGTGCATCGGGATTAGGGAAAAGTTTCAGGAAATAATTTTTTATAGCCTTTCCAAAAAGCGCCATAGCCACAGCTTGAGGACCTTCCTGTTCCCCTTCATAAACGAGTTCAATTTTCCCTGTAATAGCGGGAATAATTCCCCAGAAATCACTTATTCTTGCAATGCCGCTTGATTCTTTATTTAACAATAATCTTCTTTCGACGGTACTTACCAGATTTTCATAAGCACTGATAGATAAACGCGCTGAAACACCACTTTTTGCATCGACAAATTCACTTTCGCGCGCTTGAAAAGCAATATCCTCCAATAAATAAGATAAAATATCGGGTATTTTGACGACATTTTCCATTTCCGGAGCAATTTTAGCTTCCGCTAAAGTTATCTGCCTGGCTATGTCAATCGTTTTAGGATAGTGGGTTAAAATCTGGCTTTGAATCCTATCTTTTAGCGGGGTAATAATACTTCCCCTATTGGTGTAATCTTCTGGATTGGCGGTAAAAACGAAGGAAATGTCTAATGGGAGTCTCAGTTTAAAACCTCTGATTTGTATATCTCCCTCCTGTAAAATATTGAATAAAGCTACCTGAATTCTTGGCTGTAAATCGGGTAATTCGTTGATAACAAATATACAGCGATGAGAGCGAGGAATGAGGCCAAAATGGATGACCCTTTCATCGGCATAAGGCAATTTTAGAGTGGCAGCTTTTATCGGATCGACATCCCCTATTAAATCGGCAATACTAACGTCGGGGGTAGCCAATTTTTCGACGTATCTGTCGCTTCTGTGAAGCCAGGTTACGGGCGTTTCATCTCCCATTTCAGCCACTAAATCTCTGGCAAATCTGGAAAGCGGTTGCATGGGATCGTCATTTAACTCACTTCCTGCAACGATGGGAATATACTCATCTAACAAATTGACTAACAAACGTGCCATTCTGGTTTTGGCTTGTCCTCTTAATCCGAGGAACAAAACATGGTGTCTGGAAAGAATTGCTCTCTCCAAATCAGGAATGACCGTATTTTCAAAACCAAGGATTCCAGCAAGGATAGGTTCACCCTTTTGCAACCTTGATCTAAGATTTCTGCGTAATTCATCTTTTATAGAAATAGGTTGATAACCTGTCGATTTTAGTTGCCCTAATGTGGAAGCCCTCATGTTTTACATTTTTTTTAGAAAACATTGAAAAATGAAATTAGTTTATGAATTTCCTTATGTTTAATTTTTAAATAACATGAG
>Ga0129324_10002268_pt1 | contig 11936 bp, 10 predicted proteins | sample CPBDNA_7_FD_96879 | JGI IMG/M metagenome (GOLD analysis project Ga0129324, IMG submission 96879) | Freshwater to marine salinity gradient microbial communities from Chesapeake Bay, USA - CPBay_Spr_15_0.2_DNA | ecosystem: Environmental > Aquatic > Marine > Coastal | place: USA: Chesapeake Bay... | reverse complement strand
TCTTCATTGCCATCTTTTGTTAGAAATTCATACTCCAGTCCTCCAACAAGTTTTGTAGTCGCCTCTACTTGGTACCTGTGTGCAAAATAAACAGGTACAAATACATCTTCTAACACACTTAAAGCCTCTCCAGATCTGATATTATCTAAAGAAAATTGATTCATAGCAATCTCGCGAACTTTTAAAATATGTATTAATTCTTCTGAGGGATTTGCTCCATTATCCCAAAGGTGTCCACTGGCACTTGCACCACCAGCCGCTCTAGAATCGCTGTCTGAGAGGAACTTGAGGTTTTCTACGTCTGCTATGTTAATAATAGATTGTAAAAAAGCGGCTTCAGATTGATTGGCTTTTGGGCTACCATAAGAATACTGTACGGTTAAGTTGTCCCACCTTCCGATTCCTACGTCATAAGCATCTCCTAAAGAAATCACTCCATCTACAAGGTCATATTTAGGATGCGGGTAATCCATAACGCTCGCTCGGTCTTGTGTACTTGCTGCAAAATTATGAGCAAAGCCTAAAGTATGTCCTACTTCATGAGCACCTAACTGTCGTATTCTCGCGAGCGCCATATCCATCATGGCCTCATGATTTTTATCGTTTTCTTTAAAAGGTTCTTTAAGCAATCCTTGAGCAATCATAAAATCTTGACGTATGCGCAAACTTCCTAAACTCACATGTCCTTTGATGATCTCACCAGTTCGTGGATCTGTGATACTACCGCCATAACTCCAGCCACGAGTGCTGCGATGTACCCATTGGATCACATTGTATCTCAAATCCATAGGATCTGCCCCTTCTGGAAGCATCTTTACTTGAAAGGCATTCTTATAACCAGCGCTTTCAAAAGCTTCATTCCACCAGCCGGCCCCTTCTAATAAAGCGCTGCGCACTGGATCTGGCGTTCCACGATCCAAGTAATAAATAATAGGTGCTACCGGCTCACTGATGGCTAATTCTGGGTTTTTCTTTTCTAATCGATGTCTGGTGATCAATCGTTTTTGGATAGGTTCAAAAACTGGTGTGCTATAATCCATATAACTCATGTAAAATGAGCCACTACGCGGATGAAATACACGAGGCTGGTAACCTGCATCTGGTAATTCTACAAAACTGTGATGCTGGATCACAGAAATACTACTGGCGTCTGGTGCAATACTTTTTACCTCGCTTCCCGCAGGGGTTCCTGTAAAGGTAAGCATGGCTTCAAACTCTGTATTCTTGGGAAAACTCTTGGTGTTTTCTATCCATAAAACACTACGTGTTTTATCTAGCTTATAGATTCCTTGTTTACGGTCTTTTAAACGTGTTGCTACTCCATGAGCATCTTGCATTAAAAACGGAGTCAAATCAATCACATACGTGCCATTTTTATGCTCTTGTATCTCAAAACCAAATAATACAGACTTTGCAAAGGCTTGTTCTATAGAGGCCTTTTCATCTTTATTTATAGAACTTGCACGATAGGTTAAATTAGGCTGTAGGAGCAATAATTTGTTCCCACTTTTGATCCATTTCACCACAACTCCATCGCCTAATTGTCCGCGATCCAGCCCTATATCATTGGACCCTAAACCACTGGTCAAGGAATGTACATAAAGAAATTCTTTGTCTAGATCTTTAACTTCCAAAAGTATACTACCTTTATCCTCCTGATAAGAGAAGTCGTAATAGCCTTTAAATTGCTGGGGAGGTAATGTAGACTGCGCTTTCGCGAAAGCGGAAATTAAAAATAATAAGGAAAGGAGGCACCGAGTACTTTTCATAATTTAAATTAAAAAATAAAGATAACCGATTTTCATAAAAGAAAATTAGTTGTGCGCAACCTTTCAAGACTTGGTGCATCTTTAAATCAAATTATTCCTATCATGAAAAAAATACTTATACTTCTTAGCGTTTTCGTCAGTTTATCCTCTTGTACGGATTGCGATGATGATGCTGTTGTGGCTGAATCAGAAATAGTAGGCAGTTGGGAACTGGTAGCCATTCTAGCAGATCCCGGAGACGGCAGTGGTACTTATCAACCAGCTACTGGAAAGATGCTTCAATTTACCGATCAAGGTGTGGTGAATTGCAATATAAGTTTTTGCTTCGGACAGATAACACAAGCGACGACAACAGGTACTTATGACATCACTACCACCAGTATTGATGTTGATAATTGTACAGGAACCTATTCCTTTAATGGGCCTTTTCTCGAGGTATCACACTTTTGTATAGAGCCTTGTGGGGAACGTTATGTAAGAGTGAACTAGTCAAGATCAATCTTTACGGTACTGAGCCGTTTGCTGATATACATGATCTAAAATATCACTATCTACTTGCTCAAAGGATAACCCACGGCGCTTCATAACCACCTCTGCTACTTCATAAGCTTTGGCAGGTTGGTAAGTTATGTTCCCTTGAGGCCCACCCCAATTGAAAGAAGGAATAAAATTACGCGGATAGCCAGCTCCGTAAATATTGGCACTCACGCCTATCACAGTTCCTGTATTGAACATGGTATTGATCCCACATTTAGAATGATCTCCCATCATCAATCCACAAAACTGAAGACCAGTTTTTGCAAATCGACCAGTTTCATAATTCCAAAGTTTTACTTCGGCATAGTTATTTTTTAGGTTACTGGTATTGGTGTCTGCTCCAAGATTGCACCATTCTCCTATAACCGAATTTCCTAAGAACCCTTCGTGACCTTTATTAGAATAACCAAAAATCACAGAATTATTAACCTCTCCTCCTATTTTAGAATGTGGACCTACGGTTGTAGGACCGTAAACCTTTGTTCCTAATTTAGTGACACTGTGATCACACAAAGCAAAAGCACCACGTATAATGGAACCTTCCATAACTTCAGCATTTTTACCTATATATATAGACCCCGTTGACGCATTTAAAGTGGCAAATTGAAGGGTGGCTCCTTCTTCTATAAAGATGCGGTCTGAATTGATATAGTTCACACTGTCAGGAATAGGTTGGCTTTTCCTTCCTTTAGTCATCAGGTCAAAATCTGCCTCTAAGGCTTTGCCATTCTTAGAAAAAATATCCCAAGTAAAATCAATACGATCTACCTCTTCTTCTAAGAAAAGCACTTGTTCCAACTCAATAGCAGGAGTGTGTAAGTCTTTTACTCGGTAAGCAACCACGTCATTACCTGCCAACAATTTTTGCTGTGGCTTTAAGTTTTTTATCGCTTTGCAAAGGGCTGCGGTAGCAAACACATTTCCAGCAATTACCGTATTATCCGTTGTTTCTACAAGTGGATATTTTGTTTGTAAATACTCCTCTGTCTGAAAACTAACTGTTTCTTCCAGTTGCTTTTCCCATTTCTCTCGTAATGTCAAAATCCCACAACGTATTTCACAAGTAGGTCGGGTATAAGTAAACGGCAGTAAGGCTTGGTGTTTATTAAAGTCGGCTAGGATAAAGTTCATAGGTTTGAATTCTTTTCTAAGGTCAAAGGTCGTAAAACTATTGTCATTTATCATTTTACTTGAAAATAATTATCATGCAGGTTGAAGAAATCATCTTCAATGAATTTCTGATGTTCAAATAGTTGTCAGACCTATTTTCAGAAAGCAAAAAAATTCGTCAGCAGCAAAGTTATGGCACAGCGATAACTAATCTTATTTTAGTCTTTTTTTATGTTGATTCCCTATTCTTAAAACTCAACGTTCCTTGTTCCATTGTCCTACATTAATTCCTAAATTAGCCGCATGCAAAAAAACCGATCGCTCTTTATTGCCCTAGGAATATTAAGTATTCAAGTGAGCTTTTATTACAGTCTGCGATTTTTTCCCTCTGTAGTCGAGTCACTTTATAGCAGGGGTATGTATCCGTATATCGCAAAAGCCATGAGGTTAGGTTTGGGCTGGGTTCCTTTTTCTTTTGGAGACTTGGTATATACCGTAGCTATACTTATGATCATTAGATGGTTGTGGTGTAGTAGAATGGATTTGATCTCGCTTTCGCGAAAGCGTTACACACAACTATTTCTTTCCATAAACGTTATTCTTGCTTTTTTTCACTGCATGTGGGGATTGAATTATTACAGAGAGCCATTGCACAAGGTTCTAGAACTGGATAACAAATACAGTACACAAGAACTAAAAACAGTGGTACGGCAACTTGTTGTCACTTCTAATTCATTACACCAGCAACTACAAAAAACAGACTCCCTTCCCGTAGTGTTCAAAAGGTCTCAAAAAGAACTTTTTGAACTCGCACCTGCTGCTTTTAAAAATATAGATCCTATTTATCCAACACTGGATTATGGAAATTCCAGCATCAAAGAATCGCTACTCACCATGCCGTTATCGTATATGGGTTACAGCGGTTATTTGAATCCGCTGACCGGTGAAGCACAAACCAACGCATGGATTAATAATTACAAAACTCCCGTACTTATTTTACATGAAATGTCTCATCAGTTGGGGTTTGCAAAAGAAAATGAAGCCAATTTTATAGCGATTATTGCAGGAATGAATCACAACGATCTTTACTTTCAATACAGTGCGAGTATTTTTGCCTTGCGCTATTGCATCAGTGAGTTATACCTCAAGGACTCAAAGGCATATAAGGAAATAAGACCCTTTATACGAGAAGGTATTTTCATGAATTACAAAGAGTTAGAAGACTTCTGGAGTCAATATAAAGGTGGTATAGAAGATGTTTTTCAAGTGACCTACGACGCTTATTTAAAAGTCAACAATCAACCTGGCGGAATGGAGACCTACAGCTATGTAGTTGCCCTTTTAGTAAACTATTACAAATAAGGATGTATTTTTTATGAATTCTTTAAGAGGTGAATACGTAGGAGTTTTGGCTATCTTTAGAGGCTAAACTTTAATTCATGAAAAGAATATTTTCTCTCTTGCTATTGGTTGGCATATCCGTGCATGCACAAGAGTATTTCCCTAACAATGACGACATCAGTGCGGTAAGCAATATCACAAGGGTGATTACTAACGCGACCATCGTTACAAGTCCTGGAAAAATAATTTCCAACGGAACCATTATTATCAAAAATGGTAAAATAGAAGCTATAGGAAACGGCATTTCTATACCTAAAAATGCTGTTGTAGAAGACGCTGGTGGCAATTACCTCTACCCTTCTTTTATAGAGTCCTATGGAGATCTATCCATGAAAACTCCGCAACGAGCGAGCAGTAACGGAACCGCACAATACGACGAAGGCCGTAAAGGATATTACTGGAATGATCACATCAGAGCAGAGCAAAGCGCGATGGATTATTTTATGTACGACACCAAAGAAGCAAAAAAATATGTTGATGCTGGTTTTGGAACGGTACAAACCCACCTTCACGACGGTATTGCTCGTGGTAACGGTATGTTGATAGCTCTAGACAATAATGGAACTGATGCAGACCGTATTTTAAAACAAGAAAGCGGGAATTTCTTCTCGTTGAGTAAAAGCCGTCAGTCCAATCAATCGTATCCTACTTCCATGATGGGAGGTTTGGCGTTGTTACGCCAGACCCATTTTGATGCAGACTGGTATGCAAAAGGACATTCTAAATCAAAAGATTTATCTCTAGAGGCTTTAAACGCAAAGAAAAACCTGGTTCAAATCATTGAGGCTGGAAATAAGAAAAACCTTCTTAGAGTTGATCAACTAGGAGATCGCGTAGGAAAGCAGTTTGTAATTGTAGGTGGAGAAGACGCTTATGAGATGATTGCCGATGTAAAAGCAACTAACGCTGCTCTGATTGTCCCTATTAATTTCCCAGATGCTTATGATGTCTCTAATCCTAACTTAGAATGGTTTGTAAATCTGGGAGATATGAGAGATTGGAAACAGGCTCCTGGTAATTTAATGACCCTATCTAAAGCAGGTATTACTTATGCAGTAACTACTAAAGATTTAAAATCTCCTGCAGATTTAATGAGTAAATTAAAGCAAGCAATAGCATATGGTCTTACTGAAGATCAGGCATTAGCGGCCCTTACCACTACTCCAGCTGGAATACTTCAAATAACTGATATGGTAGGTACGCTAGAGAAAGGAAAGCTGGCTAACTTTATCATGACTTCTGGAAAACTATTTGAAGATGATACCGAAATTTACGAAAACTGGGTCAAAGGTTCTAAACATGTTATAAAAGACAGAAGTACCAAAGACATTGACGGTACTTATGCGACCACTATAAATGGAACTACGTATGACATTAGTATCAAAGGAAAAGGTAAAAAGTCAACGGTAAAAATAGACAGCATCACTCTGGGTTCTATAATTACTTATGATGGAGACTGGATCAACATTGTAACCACTCAAAAGGAAACTGACAATAAATCTTACACCCGCTTTTTAGCCACTTCTCAAATGAACAATTTAAGCGGAACGGCCTATTTACCTAACGGTCAAGAAATCGCCTTTACGGCAATGAAAAACAAAGATGCTTCTAAAGATGAAGACGATGAGGAGAAGGAAGACGATGATAAGGCTGTAAAGCAAATGGGAACAATGACCTATCCAAACATAGGTTATGGCAGTATTTCAAAACCTACGGAAGAAACCATCTTATACCGCAACGCAACCGTATGGACGAATGAACAAGAAGGAATTTTAGAACATACCGACGTGCTTGTTAAAGACGGTCAGATAGCTCAAATAGGTAAAAACCTAAGTGCTGGAAATGCTAGAATCGTTGATGCTACAGGTAAACATTTAACCAGCGGAATCGTAGATGAGCACAGTCATATTGCTATAGATAACGGTGTTAACGAAGCTGGACATAATTCCACTGCAGAGGTAACCATTGAAGACGTTGTAGATCACGAAGACATTAACATCTATAGAGATCTTGCCGGTGGAGTAACTTCTTCACAATTACTTCACGGTAGTGCTAACCCAATCGGTGGACGTAGCGCAATCATTAAATTAAAATGGGGTTACAAAGCAGATGAAATGATTTACAGTGACTCTCCTAAATTTATCAAATTTGCTTTAGGAGAAAATGTAAAACAATCTCGTGCTCAAAATGGAGTGCGTTTTCCACAAACAAGAATGGGTGTAGAACAAGTATTTGAAGACTATTTTTCTAGAGCCCGAGCTTATGCGAACTCTAAAGACGATAAAGACTTCCGATATGATGAAGAGATGGAAGTATTATTGGAAATCTTAGAAAGTGAGCGTTTTGTTTCCTGTCACTCTTATGTACAAAGCGAAATCAATATGTTGATGAAGGTTGCTGAGAAACACGGTTTTCGTATCAACACCTTTACACATATTTTAGAGGGTTATAAAGTAGCTGAAAAAATGGCCGAACACGGCGCTGGTGGATCTACCTTCAGTGATTGGTGGGCTTATAAATACGAAGTAAACGACGCTATTCCTTACAATGGTGCCATCATGCATTCTCAAGGAGTACTTACTGCCTTTAATTCTGATGATGCTGAAATGTCTCGTCGTTTGAATCAAGAAGCTGCTAAAGCTGTTAAATACGGTGGAGTTAGTGAAGAAGAGGCTTGGAAGTTTGTGACGTTGAATCCAGCAAAATTATTACACATTGATGACCGTACCGGTAGTATCAAAAAGGGAAAAGATGCCGATCTAGTACTTTGGAATGCCAACCCATTAAGTGTGACGGCAAGACCTGAAATAACGATGATTGATGGGATTGTGTTTTTCGACTTGGAACGTGACCTAGGCTTTCGCGAAAGCATCAAAGAAGAAAGACAACAACTCGTAAATGAAATGATCATGGCCAAGAACAAAGGAATGAAAACTCAGACGCCTAAAAAGAAAGACAAGACTTTATATGAATGCGAAACTATTCACTGGTAACATGAAGACAATGAAAAACATAGTATATATTATTAGTGCTTTATTTGCCATAACAGCAACAGCACAACAGACGCCTGCTCCAGTACAACAAGGAGTTTATACGATTATGAATGCTACGGCACATATAGGTAATGGTGAAGTGATCGAGAATTCGGTAATCGTAATTGAAAACGGAATCATCACTGCTATAGCAGATGCCACATCAGTAAAGATGGACCTCAAAGGAGAAAGGATCGATGGATACGGAATGCACGTATATCCTGGGATTATTGCGATGAATTCTACTTTAGGATTGGTAGAGGTTGATGCTGTAAACGCAAGTGATGACGAGCGCGAGATAGGAACTTTTAATCCGCATATACGCTCCTTGATCGCTTACAATGCCGAGAGTCGCGTGGTAGAATCCATGCGCCCTAACGGAGTACTTCTAGCACAAATAGTGCCTAGAGGTGGACGTATTTCTGGAAAATCTAGCGTAGTACAGTTGGATGCTTGGAACTGGGAGGATGCCGCAATACGCACTGATGATGGTGTACATATTAACTGGCCGTCTAGCTTTAGAAGAAGTGGCACATGGTACGAGCCAGGACCTATAGAACCAAGCAAAAATTATAAGGAGCAAGTCACAGAGCTTACCGACTTTTTAAACAGTGCACAAGCGTATAATTCAACAGTAAAGCCAGTAGGTTTGAACTTGAAATATGCTGCCCTTCAACCAGCTTTGAATGGGGATGAAAATTTCTACATACATGTGGATGGAGAAAAAGCCATAAGAGATGTTTTGAAATTTATCAAAGCAAACAATATTAAAAAGCCAGTGATCATTGGAGGTCGTGAAGGTGATAAAGTAGCTACTGAATTGGTTGCCATGAATGTTCCTGTAGTTGCAGGACGTGTTCATGATCTTCCAGCTAGAGAAGACGAAGACTTTGATATGCCTTACAAATTCCCTAAACTCCTTGCAGATAAAGGTGTCATGGTAGCCCTAGAAAACTCTGGAAGTATGGAAAGACATCAAGCTCGTAATTTTCCTTTCTATGCAGGAACTGTTGCAGGTTACGGAATGGATATGGAGCAAGCCTTGATGATGATCACCCTTACCCCAGCAAAAATTTTAGGAATCGACAAGAAGTATGGTTCTTTAGAACAAGGAAAGAGCGCTACGTTGTTTATATCTAAAGGTAATGCTCTAGATATGAGAGGAAATCAACTGACAAGAGCCTTTATAGACGGAAGAGATATTTCTCTAGATTCTCATCAAACCGAATTGTATGAACGCTATATGAATAAGTTTGGTGCAGAAATAAAAAGGTGATCAAAGAATACAAGCCGCTTGCCACAAGTTGAGTACAAAAGGTGAAAACACCTATTAAACTAAGCTTTAGTACCTCTAAAGCTTTTCATTAACTAGAATCGCCTATTCAAAGTGAATAGGCGATTTTTTCATTAAATTAAATCCCTATGAAACACAAGATTCAAAAAGAAGAAAAAGTCTTTGATGATTTTCTAAAAATCTATAAAGCTGTAGTAACTCACGAGACTTTTAACACCGATCAAGAAATCACTGCTACACGCCTCGCCTTAGACCGAGGCAATGCGATAGCGGTGTTGCTATATGAAAAGGATACCGATAGTTTTTTATTTATTCGTCAATACCGCTATCCCAGTGCACGACATGGTCAACCCTGGACATTAGAAATCCCAGCTGGCTCCATAGACACTAATGAATCGGCAAAGGATGCTGCTATACGTGAAGTAAGAGAGGAAATAGGTTATCAAATAGACCAATTGCAATTCATAGTAGAATACTTCCCCTCCCCTGGAATACTTTCAGAACAGATCAGTATTTTTTATGGCGAAGTAACTTCTAATCAAAAAATAGCAAAAGGCGGTGGCTCTATTTCAGAAAAGGAAGATATTGAATTGGTTAAAATATCCAGACAGGAAATCAGACAACAACTTGAAGAAGGTTGTTTTAATAACTCCATCAGTATTATAAGTCTACAATGGTATTTACTGAATAAAATCTCTTTTAAATTTTAGGTGATTTTGGAAGCTATAATCCGTTTAAAATAGGCTTGCCCCTAGTACTATCGCTTAAAACTAATGACCCCGTAATTAAATCTAGAGGGATTAAAAAAAAGCCAATTCTTATACATTGGATTTTGTTATACTTGTCACAGAAAGATTTTAAAACCCATTGGTTTCTTTACCTAACTCCATAAGATCATCAAAGTAATTAAACAATTGCCCTTTAGTAATAACAGCACCTGTTTCAATAAGCTTGAATTTATCTTCATTAGGGTTCTTACTGTAAGCTTTTTTAGCAGTAAAAATCTTTACCTCATCATCCATTAGGTTTTTTTGAAGCCATTGATACCCATCTTTAGTAGTAATATCGATCAACTCATCACCTATCATAATAGATATGACTTCCATTTCTTTTTCACCTAAAGAAAACATATTCATATTCCTTGGGGAAATATGCTCTAAGTATTGAGCTTTTTGTAGGACACCTTCCCATATCAAGTCAGAGAACACATCTATTTCTTCTTCGGCTATTTCTGGTTGATTTGTCTTTAAATCCTCCCATTCTTTTGCTGTAATAGATTGGGCAGCAAGAAAATTGATGAACTCTGAGTGCATTTCTTCCAATTGCTCTTTGGTAAGTCTTCTATATTTCATAAAAAGCTTGTATTACAAATTTGTATTAAAAAAAGCCGTTTCAACTTAATGAAACGGCTTTATAAGGGATAAGACGGCGTCTTACTTCTCGGCTACTACGTTAAAAGGAAGTTTTACAGTTACTTCTCTGTGAAAACGTACATCAGCCTCATAAAGGCCCAATCTTTTAATAGCGCCTCCAGCTATAGAGATGAACTTCTTTTCTATCTCGATACCGTTTTTAGCTAAGATGTTGGAAACATCTGCAGTGGTAATAGAACCAAACAATTTGTCTCCATCTCCGGTTTTTGCAGTTATTTTCAAGTCAAGAGCTGTAAGTTGATCAGCTTGATCTTGAGCAGCTTTAATGTTTTTAGCTTCTTTATGAGCTCGTTGCTTAAGCGTTTCGGCCAATACTTTTTTAGCACTAGAGGTAGCCATTACCGCTAGACCATTAGGTATTAAAAAGTTGCGACCATAACCAGGCTTAACACTCACTAAATCGTCAGTAAAACCTAAATGTTCTACGTCTTTTTTTAATATAAGTTCCATAATGTTAATCTGATTTTGTTATTTAAGTAAATCTCCTACGTAAGGCATGATAGCAATGTGACGAGCACGTTTAACAGCTACAGCAACTTTACGTTGGTATTTTAGTGAAGTTCCAGTAAGACGACGCGGAAGTAACTTCCCTTGTTCATTTACAAATCCGAAAAGGAAATTAGGGTCTTTATAATCTATATATTTAATACCGCTACGTTGGAAACGACAGTATTTTTTTCTTTGTTGCGTCTCTATCTTTAAAGGAGATAGGTAACGGATGTCACCATCTTTTTTACCTTTAGCTTGTTGTTGTAATGTTGACATAGTTTAAGCTTTAGATTTATTAGACATTCTACTTCTTCTTTTCTCTGCCCACTCAATAGCGTATTTATCAAGTTTTACAGTAAGGTATCTCATGATACGTTCATCACGACGAAATTCTACTTCATAGTCGTTGATTACCTCACCAGGTACTTCAAATTGAAAAAGGTGGTAAAAACCACTTTTCTTGTTTTCGATTGCATAAGCCAATTTTTTTAGGCCCCAATCTTCTTGGGCTACCATTTTTGCACCACGGTCAGTAAGGAAATTCTCAAACTTCTTTACTGTCTCCTTTACCTGATCATCAGATAAAACGGGATTCAAAATGAAAACAGTTTCGTATTGATTCATAATTAATATTGTTTTTTAACGGCTGCAAAAATAATGTTTTTCTCTAATTTAAACTAAAAGAATCTTTTATATTTTATATGATCTGATTTCAGAACCCTGTTTATTTTAAAAATAAGGACTTTTTTATTCGTTATGCCTACTGCGATTTACTAATTTATAAGCTTGTTACTTACCACATATCGATGATCTCATCAAAAAAAATAAAAAACTTGATTCTTTTTTATCCCTTCAAAATGTGGATATAGTG
>Ga0129324_10002266_pt1 | contig 11940 bp, 22 predicted proteins | sample CPBDNA_7_FD_96879 | JGI IMG/M metagenome (GOLD analysis project Ga0129324, IMG submission 96879) | Freshwater to marine salinity gradient microbial communities from Chesapeake Bay, USA - CPBay_Spr_15_0.2_DNA | ecosystem: Environmental > Aquatic > Marine > Coastal | place: USA: Chesapeake Bay... | reverse complement strand
ACCAAGAAACTAGAGATGAAGTTAATAGATTAAAAGCATCTATTAAACATTATGAAGCTGATCTTAATAGACCAGCTACCAAATTTATTTTTGGTGTGGAAGATAGTCACGACATTGCAAGAAGAATAATTACTGCTGATAAAAAAGAATTAGCAGCAATCGAATTAGCTTGGGGGATAAAGTAATGAATATTAAACCAAGACAAAAAGGAACTACCTGGGTAGCTGATGTACCAACTGGTGAAAGATTACCAAATGGTAAACCTAAATATACCCAGGTTCGTGGTGCAACGAAATCAGAAGTTAATAAAAAGATTACTGATAAAATTGCTGAATTACAAAATACACCAAAATTAAATATTCCTAACCATGAGGATAAAAATTTTGGTCATGCTACTAGCGAATATATTAAGCATGTAAATGAGAGAGTTAAGATTTATGATGTTTCACCAAGTTTAGGTTTAGCACCTAATGCTGCATCTAACTATATTAGTGAAGCTGAAAACTTATGCAGATTTGAATTTAAAAATACTGTTCTTAAAAAAGTTAAGATCCAGGATATTAAAAAAAGATTTTGTAAAGATTTGCAGTTAGCTTTAATTGGTCATACTGATTTAAAAATTAAAAATATTAATCGTTGGTCTGGTAAAATGTATCAACGATTTTCTGCTATCCTGGAGCACTATGAGTCTGATGCTGATAATTATATTTCACCAGCAAAAAGTGTAAAAGGTATTGTTATTGAAAAAGCTAATTTACCAGCACCAGTTGCAGACAATGTTACTCCAGTAGTAAAAGATCTAAGTGAAAATTATGATAAAAGATTATTTGTTTTAATTTGGATGATTGCTCTTACTGGTTCTCGTTTTGGTGAAGCTATTTTAATTAAACCAAATAAAATTATTGATGGTGAATTTAAAATATTTGAAGCCGCTGATCGTCAGTTTAATATTCATAAAACTAAATCAGCTAATCTTCGTAAAGATGGTAATGGTATTCGTTATGTGCCTTTATCACCAAAAATTGTAAATGCTTTTAAACAATTACAAGAAGAATATAATATTGGTGATGATGATTATTTCTTTGCTCACAAATTTACTAATAGACAAATTCATGCTTTACCTAACAGCAAATGGGTAAGAGAAGAAATTATCTATAAACTTTGTGATAAACATAATGTTTCAAGAAGTGGCTTCAAAGGCTTTCGAAGATTTTTTGCAACGCAAACTAAAACAGTAGTAGGTGCAGAAGATAAAGAGGTTCAACAAAGACTTGGACATAAAAGTGATGCTACTACGGATGGATATATCACTTATCAAGATCCAAAAGGTCAAGAACATGCTGAAATTATTGAGGATAGCATATTTAACTAAAAATTGACCATACAGAAGGTGTTTTCTTTGGGGGGTGCAATCATACTGCACCCTCTTTTATTTTGCTTTGTCGCTTAAATGTGAGGGTATTTTACCGGCTGGAAACTTCAATTTAGTTAGTTCATGGCTGATTTCTAGTTTTCTCTCCACTACATGCTCATATCGATTAAAAATCATCTCTTTGGCAATCTTCAATTCTTTGTTTTCTTTTTTTAATGCAGAAATTGTTTTCTTTAAATCTGTAATGACTAATTCTAAATCACTCATATCGTACCACCATACGAACTATTAACTTCACACACATGTTCATCTTGCAGTTCTTTTAAATATTTATACCAATCATTTGGTTTTACTGCTGGGTGCATCATACCTACTCCTGGAGCAATTCGTTTAACTCTAAATTGTATGATCGTATTAACATCATTGGTTTTGTACAAAACAACAAAGCCAGGTACATCAAATCTTTCAGCAACTTTTTTTGTTAAAGTATATGCTTTAAAAGTTTGACCAACATCTTTTGCTAATTCAATAAATGCAAGTGGTTGATAACATTTAGGACAACACTCAACAGAGTCTATGTCGATCATAGCAATGCCATCAAATTGACGATGCCATTTTGAATAAGGATTTTGTTCTAACTTAGAATACCAATGTCTAGCCATCTATTAATTCTATTGACCTTGCTCGGTACTTCATAAATTTTATTTTATTTCTATCCACTAACTGCATAACTAATCGGTGTACTCCAGACTTTGATGCAACACCCAATAAAGGTTTTAAATCATCATAACTTGGAGAGTAACCTTTTGTATTTATATAATCAGTTATGACATCAAGAGTATTTTTTTGCCTGGGTGTCATTTAATCGCCTAATTCTTTTTTGCGTAATGCAGAAGCTATGCCTAAATATCCTATTGCATCAGCAAAAGTATCTTCATTAAAAACATTAGGTTTAATTCTGGATAATTTTAGTAGCACCATAATTAATGCTGCATCACTTGGTTTCATTTTATTATTTTCTGTAAAAAAAATATTAAATAAAGCAGCAAACTTTTTATAATTATCATCAATATCTCCGTAATCTTTTTGACGGTCATTGGTGATAAGGTCTGCTGCCTTATGGATTATATCTTTATGCTCCATTAAAATGGTGGCTTATTAGATTGATAATTTGGATTTTTTAATTGAATACCGATATAGTTTTTACCGCCTTGTGAAGTATTATTGTAAGCATTAAACTTAACCTCTTCACCAGCTTTAATATCTCTATCAGCTACAAATGATCCAAAATGATCGTGTTTACTTTCTTCACTTTTATTATTGTTTACAAACATTGACCCTCTTCCTGGTTCTGTTTTAAAATCGTTATCTGCCATTGGTTAATCTCTCCTCATTTGCTTGATAATTTAAAGTGGCATGTTGATACAAATTCTTATCTAGCGAACCTAAATAAGTTTTGTGCATACCGGCTTGTTTTTGTAATTCTCCAAGATGCCTTGCAGCATCAAAGTTAGCTAAAACTATTGCTAACTCATCTGGAATTGTCGGAGGGGAAGCCTTATTGTTCCCCTCATCGTTCAGATTATTATTTGTTGTTTTTTTCTTTTCAGCTAAGTCATCAGTATTCTCCTTTTGTTGAGCAATAGCAGTAGTAACTTCATTTGCAGAAGCATACTCCCCTCCATGCAAGGATAAATTAGCAAGAGCTCTTCCAATCGAACTCGTTTCCGCAACCTCTGCTGCACTTGTTCGGTGTATGGCTGAACTATCTCGCTTTTCTTCTGCAATGCCATTAGCAACTCTATCACCACCAATACTTATTGTTGTTTCAGAACGAACTATGTTTGGTTCGTAAGTTTGAGTTGTATCTATTTGTGCATCACATCCGAAATGCTTTCTAAAGATCGATATACGATCTTGAACCATTGTATAATGTTTATTATGAATGCGAACTTTGTGCTTATTATCAAGTTCACCAATTTCTTTTATAGCAGCTGCTAAAGTATCATTATAATTTTTACTCATGTAACATCCACCATTGTCATTGCGATTAATTTTCTTTGTAATGGATTAAGTTCTTCTTTATTTTTTCTTCTTTCCTGGCATTCTTTTTTTATCGCTACTTCACGATCCATATTTTGCCAGGTACTCCAACTGCAAATTATTTTTTTTAATTGTTTCATCAGTATCTCCATAAGTCTTTTGCTCTACTCAACCATTCCCCTGGCATATCCCACATAAAGTGATCCCATTGAGGTTGCACCAGCATTGCTGCTTCTTGTGCCGTAGAACTGTTTTGTATTATTTTTTGTCGTGCAATGGCTGCTACACGAACTTCTTGCAGCAATTCATCCATATATTTTGGTTTCATTTGCTCACAATTTCCTTCATGGAAAACTTGTTTATCGACATCAGATGCGTACACTAAATGTGGTTTGTAACCAGTTGCTTTCCAATACACCGCTACTTGTTTTACATGTGCTATCATTGGTGTTTCTGGACATTTAGTTTTATAAAAAGATCTTGTGCCGTCTTTTTTTATTTTACCTCTTCTGCTCCATTTTGTTTTTAATTCATAAAAATTATTATCTTTACGATAATCAAGTCTGCCAATAATAGGCACAAGCACATCTGGTAATTGCAAAGAAATATATTCTTCACAAAAAATTTTATTTTCTTTTCCTTTTTTTAATTCTGGTAAAAGTGCTGCCAAGGCATTTTCTACAACTCCAGGTAAACTATCTTGATTTGCAAATCGTTGTTCTTGTTCTTTTTCATTCCATCCTCGGTTACGATGCAACACTCTCATTCCAGCTGCAAGAGCATCTCTTAATTCTTTAGGAGGAATACGAATAGTCTTTGTAGCTTCATCACACATATAGAACTCGCTGCCTTTTATGTTTTGTGCAAGGAGATGGGTGATTGAAAGTGCTGCACCATTACCGCCATGTGCTTTGGAGCCTACTGGAAGAACTCTTCTCTCTTTTTGATTGAGTAGAATATATTTAAACAACCATACACACAGCGGAGATGCTAATTGAGATGGTGAAAAGTGATCTAAGTTATATTTAGACAACCATTCTGGTGTTGTTTTAATACCTTCCATATACACTCCGTAAACACATTGGGAACATATAGAGAATATAGACCGCTGTGGTCAATAATTAACTGATTTGGTTATTAAGTGGCTATGAGTAAGTTTTAATAAATAAAGCCAGGCATATATAATCTAATATACCTGGCTATGAAAAAAAATTTAATAATTTCGATGATGACGATAAAAATGAGGAAAAATTGCTGTAACTATTGGATATATTTTTAATATTTTTTGATCGCTTAAAGGTAAACCACCAAATATAAAATGTATATCAAATAAATTTTTTGATTGGTTTACTTTAGGAACACCAGCTAACCATTTTTTATCTGTTTTTATCAGACATGGTGTATTAAAAAAATCTTTATTAACTTGTTTTCCTTCTTTATGTATTTGTTCATAAACAAGCAAAGCACCGTGCATTGGTGATTGTAAGTTATCATCTTCTATTAATTTATATCTTTCATTATAAAAACTTCTTGGCACATTTACACTTTTAATTTCTTTTGTTGTGTAACCTTTATCATCTGTGTACCAATTTATTTCTGATGTTAATGGATCATGTGATCCCCATATATTTTTTTTAACTGGTTCAAAACATATTTCAGATGGATCTACTTCTAAAGCTTTTCCATAAGCAACAGCCATATCAATATCAAATGCTCTTTTAGAATTTATGTGTCTTGATATGGTTATTGGATCTTTCGGTAATGTTGTATTACCGCTGCGGTCATTTTTTTCCATTATTTCAAAAGAATTAATAAGTTCTTTTGCTGTTTTACCGCTATTTTTTACAACTAAACGAAGGCGGTTTGATCGTTCTGTCATGTTTGGCATCTTTCTTCTCCTTTTTAAAAATTAATAAATAAACTAATAATTAAAAAGAAAAGGTGGAGCATGAACTGGATTTGCAACAAATCCCTTCTGCGAACCTAATCCCATACTAGTTATTTTAGATGTGGCAGAGTTCCAAAAAGAAAAATTAAGAGATATTAATTTATTATATCCCAACCAAACAAGACAATTATTTACCATTTTAAAAGTACCTATCATGTTATTTTTTGTTCTATCTGTATTCATACAAGGTTAATATATAGCCATTATGGCTATAGTTTTGTATTAAAATAAATAAGAAATAATTTCAAGGTTTATGTTATGTTCCAAAGAAATTCTTGTGCATTACGGTCTATATATGTTAGATCGTAGCCATTATGAACATGGCAGACACAAAAACACTTGAAGAATATAGGAAAAACCTCAACATTTCGTATTTGGCTTTAGCCGGATTATTAGGCATTACTGGCACTAATCCAGCTAGAACCGTTGAGAGATGGTGTAAGGGTGTAAGAAAACCGGAACCGGCTAATATGCGTAGAATTGTAAAACGCACCAATGGCTCTGTAACTCCAGGCTCTTTTTATGGACTTACCCAATAAGGTAGATTTTCTTCACACGACTATTCATTTTAAGCTGCAAGATAGTTTTATGAGTAGTGAAGTGTGTGATGAACAAGGATCTTATCATCCTAAAGAAAATATAATTTTATTAGATAGCAGCATTATTGACAAACAGAATGCCGATAGTGCTGCTCTTGTATGGCACGAACTATCACATGTTATTTATTATTATTATGGCTTGGAGAAGATGCTCCAGGAAGAGTCAGTAGTAAATGCCATGAGTAATGGTTTTGTGGAAATTTTAAAACGCAACAAACAATTTAAAAAATGGATGGATGTATGTTTAAGCAAGAATTAACACAAGAAGAAATTGTCATATTAAAAAAATTAGCAAATCAATACAAACTTACACAACCAGATTTAATTGTTAAAGGTGGCATGGCAGACATTGCTCATCAAATATGTAGTAAGCATGAAATTACATTAGAAGATTTAAAATCAAAAGAAAGAACCAGGCATTTTGTAGTTGCCAGAATTGAGTTTACAAAAAGATGCTGCATTGAATTAAATAAATCAATGAATGCCGTTGGTAGGTTCTTAAACCGAGATCATACAACCATTATTTATTATAAGAATTATGAATAAGTTTTATATCTTACAACAGATCATGCGGAAGAAGGGATTAAAATCTTCTACAAAGAATGTTGCCTATGAATTAATTAATCATTGGAATTATAAAACGAGAACTTGTTATCCATCAGAGAATTATTTAGCTAATAAGTTGGGGGTATCTCTAAGTACCATTAAAAGATCAATTAAACACCTGGAACAATTAAACATCATTAAAGTTGAGAGAAAGATGGGTAAATCTAATCGATATTTAATAAACTTTGTTGAACTAACTTGGCATGATGCAACTAGTGTCAAAATGACACCGGTGTCAGTAGTGAACCCCAAATCTATTAACATATATAATAATATAAATACTAGTATTAGGAATGAAGAAAAAGAGGAAGAAAAGGTTAATCCAGCTGATGTCAAAAGATTAATCAGTAATGCAACAAAACATACTAATTCTGCATACACAGCTGTGGTGCAAGGAAAGCAGCATCGAAGAAATTCATTAGAGTCAGTAGCACAAAGAGTTAGACAAAGATTAAGTACACATCGTTTTGCTGAATGGTATCAAATGGCAACATCTGATGACAAATCATTATCTATAAAAGCAATGAAGTATGCAACGGAGGTGTTAATTGTCTAAAGCTGACATCTCTTGCAAAATGCTACTGGAATGGTTCAAAGGTGCACTTCGTACTGAAAAACGGCTCCCATCTCCCATGCCTAAAAAAAGAATAACAACGTACTGGGAAATAAAACAAGATGATTGGTTTGCTTATGGTTGGAATAAAGCTACCATGAGAGTTAATCCATCTAATAGATCTATTAGTCAAATGATGTTCTGTTATGATTTACTATGGACTCTTGATGATGAAGATGATCGTAAACTATTGTTGTGTCGTGCAGCTAACATTCCCTGGAAACAGATTACTTATCGGTTAGGTAAACATCGTAGTACATTAGATAAAAGATTATCGATTGTGTTATTAGATTTAGTTGAAACGATTAGAACAAATAAAAGGTATAGACAAACACTACAAAAACTACTAACAACTACTGTATCATAGCATAAACTATGTTTAGCTATGTTATCAGTATTTCCATGGTCTGTTAATCAATGGTTGGCAGACCATCGAAGAAAATCATTTGTGGTGCTAGAAGGAAGTATGATGGCAATCCTTGCCAATGTAAAGCACTAGACAATGGTAAATGTAAATTTCATGGTGGAATGAGTACCGGTCAGCAATCGTTGGAAGGTAGGATTAAAGCATTAAAGAACTTACTACCATTTAGGAATTATACCGATGAGCAAATTAAACAAATCATTAAAAGAAAAAATATTAGAACAACTCCAACTGGGAGATCCTTTAACAAAGATTATTAAGGGTAAAGGAATGGTATCACTATCAACAATCTATCGTGAGATGAGAGATGATACAAAGTTTAACGATGACATAACTAAGGCTAGGATTAATGGAGCACACACTTGGGGTGATAAAGCTATGGAGATCTTAGAACAGAATTATACTCCACAAGAGATGAGTATAGTTAGAGAGAAGCTAATACACATTAGATGGTTAATGAGTAAGCTTATACCGAACTACAATGATAAGCTGATTAATGAGCATAAGGGTGAGAACAAGATTGTATTTAGTTGGGAAGATCCAAATTTAAAAGGCAATGACACAGATCTCACACGCACATTGAGAGGTTCTGATGAAACACCGCAGCTTCCAGCCAATAATCCGGACAGTAATCCGGACACACCATAGTTCTTCTTGGTTTTCTGCCGTTAGTTTCCAGCTTATGTAGCTGGGTAGTGATTGGTTTTGGTCGATAGGTAAAAGATTTATTTATATTAACAGAGGAAGGCTGCCGTTTTTGAGAAATCCCCTGGGGGTACCCCCTGGAAAACTGGGAGCGGTATGTAACGATAAACACTTCCGGAAATGGAACCGCAAACATGGACGAACAACTAGACGATTTGGCTGTCAGAATTTTTGCTTTAATTTCTGCAAGTGATACAAGTAAAACTATTCGTAGTGAATTTGTAGGTTTTGCTAATCAAGATGAAATGAAACTCTTTCAAGATTTTATTGCTGTAACTTTAGGCATCAATCAATTTAAAGATGATAATATTATTGATCGTGCAAACATGACGATACATTAATGCATATTAAGATACCGTATTCTCCGAGGAAAGAACAACGAGAAATACATGAAGCTTTAGATAAGCACCGCTTTGCCGTTTTGCTGTGTCATAGAAGGTTCGGAAAAAGTTACCTCTCGCTGCATCATTTAATACGACATGCGTTTCGTAATCCGCTGCCTAATCCACGGTATGCGTATATTGCACCAACCTTTAAGCAAGGGAAGTCTATTGCTTTTGATTATTTAATACAATTTACAAAAAATATTCCAGGAGTAAAAGTTAATGCTTCGGAATTAAAAGTAGATTTACCAAACGGTGCCAGGATAAGTATTCTATCTGGAGAAGTAGGGGAGTCAATTCGTGGAAACTATTTTGATTTTTGCGTCATTGATGAAGCTGCGGATATGGAAGAAAAAGTTTTTACATCAATTATTTTACCAGCCTTGTCAGATCGCAAGTGGGGTTGTTTGATATTGGGAACTCCTAAAGGAACAAATAATTTTTTTTATAATATTTATAAACGAGCATGTATTGATCCTAAATGGTATGTAAAAGTCTATAAAGTATCGGAAACAAAACTCCTGGATGAAGAAGAACTCCAGCAGCTGCGTGATACTATGTCGGAAGATGAATACCGACAAGAATTAGAATGCGACTTCTCCGCTGCCATCTCTGGATCAGTTTACGGAAAGATCATGGAGAAGATGGAAGATGATGGGAGAATTGGGAATGTACCTTATGATCCTGGATTTAAAATTAACACCGCCTGGGATTTAGGGGTTGGGGACTCCACCGCTATAATTTTTTATTATACAGCTGGAAGAACAGTTTATATTTGTGATTACTACGAAACAAGTGATGAAGGTCTGCCGCACTTTGCTAAAATTTTAGAAAAAAAAGCAGATGAATTAGGATATTTTTATGGAGATCATATTGCTCCATTTGATATTGAACAACGAGATTTTTCTAATGGAGTAAGCCGAAGAGAAACAGCTTATGAATTAGGTATTCGTTTTCGTGTTGCACCGAAACTATCAATAGAAGATGGGTTACATGCAGCATCAATGCGACTTAATACAGTATGGATAGATCGTGAGAAGTGTGAAGGGTTAATTGATGCACTTAGACATTATCATCGCAAATATAATCCATCGCTTAAAGTGATGGGAAAGCCAGTACATGATTGGAGCAGCCACGGTAGTGATGCTTTTCGTACCATGTGCGTAGCAATGGATCAAGGAATTGGGGATCGTAAGGCTCCTCAACAAATTGCGGAGAATAATTATGATCCGCTAGAAGTAACAACAGGAGTAATTTAATGGGATTTTTAAAACCTAAAATAGTTATGCCGCCACCGTTACCGGAAATGAAACCGTTACCAGATGCTCCTACTATGGAAGATCCGGATGTGGTGGAAGCTGGTGAAGCGGAAGTAGCAACAACAAAAGGCAAAGGAAGAAAATCAACTATCCTCACAAGCAATCAAGGTTTGTTAGAAGATGCTGATACTTACAAGCCAACATTATTGAGTTAGATATGGGAGCATTGATTAAAAGAAAACCAGATATACAAAATCCATCAACAACAGATGTAAATACAATGATGATGTTATCTGGTGGTAAGATGAATGTGCAAGAAGCAAAAGATGCTATTCAATTAAAACCACCATCAGCAGAAATTTCTCCAGATACAGATGTAGTGAAAGATGGAGTTAATAAAGTTATAAAAAAAGGTAAAGCTAGTACCATTATGACAGGAATGTTTGGTGATACATCAAAAGCAAATACATATTCTAAATCATTATTAGGCGGATAATATGGGAGCATCAACAGTAACAACAAAGTCAAGAGATGTAGGGGGTAATGATAACAGACAAAATGACAGACAAAACCAACTACAAACACAAATAAATAAATTAAAAGCAAAAGGTCATACAACTGGTGCAGATGCTTTAGCAAAGAAAAAAGCAAATGAAGCTAAAGTTTTTGCTGGTGCAAAAAAATTAGATCAACTGGGTTCAAATATAAATACATTACAAACAAGTGATCCATCAAGAATGCAAGGTTCACAAGACCAGGCAATTATTAGATCGAATATTGCATCTCTTCCAGGCATGGCGGTTACGGATAGTAGTGGTAAAATTATGCGATCAAGTAACGGTGCAGCTATCTTAACAAGTAAAGGTCAAAAGATGTTAGATCAAAAAGGTTTAAGGTACGGTGATAAAGGTGCCATTAAACCAAGTGCTGCACAAGAAGTATCACAAATGAAATTACAATCTTCAATGGCTCCAATATTTGCAAAACCGATTGTTAATAAATTATATCAACCTTCTACAATTATGGGTGGCAAATATAAGGGTGGCACTAAAGCAGAAAGAGCACAAATAGAAAAAGAATTAAAATTAGGTGATAAGAAATTATTTGGAGCACCAAAAGGGTATGACTCTGTATTATCAAAAAACATGTTGCTATCCGGTAAAGATCGTAAAGCATTCCTTCTAGGGGAAACAGAAAAACTATTAAAAAACAATTTAGGTGATTAATGATTACAAATAAAGCAAAAGAAATTTTAGATCGGTACAGTAAATTAAAAGTAATGCGTGGTACCTGGGAGAGTCATTGGCAAGAGATTGGTGATTATTGTTTACCAAGAAGAGCCGATATAACAAAAAAACAATCTAGAGGATCAAAACGCACCGAACTAATATATGACAGCACCGCTATTCATGCAGCAGAACTATTAGCTTCATCGTTACATGGAATGCTGACTAATGCAGCTTCCCCTTGGTTCTCATTACAATTTAAAGATCCATTTTTAAATAATGATGATGCGGTAAATGAATGGTTAGAAGAATGTACAAATCAAATGTACATGTCTTTTGCTCGTAGTAATTTTCAACAAGAGATCCATGAATTATATTTAGATCTTATTACATTTGGAACTGGCTGCATGTTTATTGAAAGAAGTGATGAAGATGCACTTAGATTTTCAACCAGGCATATTTCAGAAATTTATATTCAAGAAAATGAAAAAGGAATTGTTGATACAGTATTCCGTAAATTTAAAATGTCCGCAAGAGCAGCTTTCAATATGTTTGGAGCCGCAACACAAGAAATAGAAAAATTACAAAAAGATAATCCATATGAAGAATTAGATTTTTTACATGTGGTAATGCCAAGAGAGAATAGAGATCCTAATAAGATTGATGATGTTAATAAACCTTTTACATCTATCTATCTGACAATAGATGGTAAGATGTTAGGGGAAGGGGGATTTAATGAATTTCCTTATGTGGTTCCTCGTT
>Ga0129324_10002263_pt1 | contig 11943 bp, 10 predicted proteins | sample CPBDNA_7_FD_96879 | JGI IMG/M metagenome (GOLD analysis project Ga0129324, IMG submission 96879) | Freshwater to marine salinity gradient microbial communities from Chesapeake Bay, USA - CPBay_Spr_15_0.2_DNA | ecosystem: Environmental > Aquatic > Marine > Coastal | place: USA: Chesapeake Bay... | reverse complement strand
TCTCCGCGGGTCCTTATCTGCAGCTGTCTTCGTGCCTTGGTATAACGCACACCCTGATTTTGTTGGAGTCGATACGCCATTAGATGCTGATACCGCAGTTGTTGTTGGTGCAGGAAATGTCGCGATGGATGTGGCCCGCATGTTGGCCTTGGAGCCATCTGAGTTAGATCCAACTGACACCGCAGAGCATGCGATAGATGCTTTCAAGAGTAGCAATATTCGCAAGGTATACATCAGCGCTCGCCGAGGTCCAGAACACGCCGCTTTTACATCGCCCGAACTACGCGAACTTCCAAAGCTAGAACACACAAATGTTGTAATAAATAAAGAGGATATAAAAGCTGCAATCCTTCGTGCAGGGGCAGAGCCTGAAAAGGATGTGAAGAGCAATCTAGATGCGATGTTGTTAATCGCTGAAAATCCAAAGAGTGAGCATGAACGCACTATGGAGTTCTTGTTCCAGCACACTCCCAAGGAGATCCTTGGTACAGATCGTGTAGAAGGTGTTGTGTACTCAACCCCTCACGGTGATGTAACTATTAAGTGTGGCCTTGTAATTACCGCTATTGGATACCAAGCCCAGGGCATTGACGGAGTTCCGTATGAAAATGGAAAGGTTGTTAACACCGATGGTCGTGTTGAAGAGAATCTTTACGTTGTTGGTTGGGCAAAGCGCGGCCCATCTGGAGTAATCGGCACTAATAAATCAGATGCAGCAGCGGTTATTGAACGTCTTGTCTCTGATTTAAAGAACCCTAAAAATGCAGGGGATATATCAGAGTTATTAACCCATCAAATTGTTATCTCCCAAGAGCATTGGCAAAGGATTAATGAGGCCGAGGTTGCAGCTGGTGAAGAAAAGGGTAAACCTCGGGTTAAGAGTGTTGAGCGTGCCGAGCTACTCAAGCATGCCAATCTGTAACCACATTCACTCTAACGCAACCGTTTCGTAACTTAATAAGTGTCAATAGGAAATCTTGAACTTATTAGGATGTACTTATGAACAAAACCCGAACATCACACAAAATCTTTAGTTGGGGCTCTCTAGCCCTAGCTACATCGCTACTAGTTTCATTACTAGCTCCAACAGCGCAGGCAAATACATACTCATTGCCAAACGCTCCGACAAATGTCACCTCTTATCTAGGCGCTCGCGGCGTTGTAGTTAAATGGACACCTGGTGCAAATGTTGATCCAGGTGTTACTGGCCACGTTGTATCTGCTGGTGCGGGCTCATGCCCAATCTTTGTTCCGATTGGAAATCACTCAGTTGTAACAATGCCTGTTGCAGAAGGTCAATCAGCGGGCACACCAGTTGTACAAGCTGTTAATGCATATGGTTTTTCAAAGCGAGCTACCTCAAACAAAAGCTACACAGCTGAACAGCTAGCAACAGTTGCAAGTGCGGGCAATAAATCTGTACAAGTCTTACAACTGAGCGATTTCCATGGTGCCATAGAGGCAAACCGTTCATTTGGTGCAGGACTTCTTGCAAGCAGTTGGGCAGCAGATCGCGCAGCAACTGAATCTACAATCGCTGTTTCATCTGGCGATAACATCGGAGCAGCTCCTCCAATCTCAACAGAGTTTGAAGAGCTTCCAACAATCGAAGCGTTGAATATTGCAAAGCTAGATGTATCTACATTTGGAAACCACGAGCATGACCGTAATCTGGAGCATGTAAGCAAGATCGTTGGAGCATCTGATTTCCAGTGGGTAGTTTCTAACTACAACGAAGGTGCACTTGATGTAATGAAGTCTGGCGAGAAGTCAGTCAAGAACTTTGTCATCGTTGACCGCGGTGGAGTAAAGATCGGTGTTGTTGGATCAAATACTCCTGAGACTATTGAGCAGATCTTCCCTGGCAACCTTGATTACAAGGATGCATCAGGCGCAAAGAAGACTATTTCAATTAATCCAGGCGTGACAGGGGTAAATTCAGCTATCGCGGAGGCTAAGGCTGCGGGTGCAGATGTAGTTATTGCCGTTCTTCACCAAGGTTGGTTGGAAAACTCAGATGGCGTTGCGAAGGGCCTATTTGTTGAACTCGCTTCACAAATCAAGGGTGCTGCAGCAATCTACGGAGGTCACAGCCACCAGACTTTCGCTTCAGTTATCCCAGGAAGCACACGTGTTGCACCAACAATATTGGGACAGGTACGTGCAGCTGGAGTTGAGTACACACGTACACAGATTTGTATTCGTGGTGGAAAGGTTGTCGGACAGTCAATTGAACATGTTTTGACATCTGCTTCATCATCAATCAACACAGCCGTTGTTTCATCTGTAAAGACTCCAGATGCAACAGCAACTGCAATGGTTAAGAAGTATAAGGATCAGCTATCTGCAAAGCTTGATGTGAAAATCGGTCAAGTTTCAGGAACATTCCCACGCGGTGGATCACCAGCTGTAGAGCGTTCAGGTGAGACTCCAATGGGTAATTACATTGCAGATGTAATGCGCGCTAAGTACAAGACTGATTTTGCAATTCAGAATGGTGGCGGTATCCGCGATACATTCCCTGCAAGAACATATGTACCAGCAGCAACAGGCCTTGTTCGCACAGGCGCTGGTCCACTAGATGTAACACTAGGTGATGCATTTACTGTCTTCCCATTTGGTAACCAGATCGCAACAACAGTGATTACTGGGGCAAATCTTTGGAAGGCGCTTGAAAATGGTGTCGGGGGTAACTATCCAGGAGATGGACGTTTCCCACAGATTTCAGGCTTCAAGTTCTCATTTGATGCATCAAAGCCAGTTGGTAGCAGAATCGTGGAAGTTACTCGTCTCGATGGAACTGCAATCGCAAAGGATTCAAAGGAGTACACACTTACTACCCTTGACTTCCTAATCTATGGAGGAGATGGATATGTAGATGTATTCACCCCTTCTAAGGCAAAGGTTCAAGGCGCACTTCTAGATGTATTTGTAGAAGCGCTACGAGCTGACATGGCTGCTAAAAAGGTAACGCAACTTCCTGCAGCAGATGGCCGCATTAAGAAAGTTGGCTAATAAGTAAGCAGTAAGTAGTTAAGCAAAGGGCGTTCGAGCGATCGGGCGCCCTTTGCTTTGCCCCAAAATAGGGTTGATTTATAAGGGTTTTGAAGCATTTGGGTGATGAATAAAAAGCGGGTACTATTGCGCTTCACAAATAAATAAGCGTGCGTAGCTCAACGGATAGAGCATCTGACTACGGATCAGAAGGTTAGGGGTTCGAATCCCTTCGCGCGCACAAGTTAAGCCTCGAGTGCCTTTCACACTCGGGGCTTTTCTTCTGCCCCTAGGATCAGGGTATGACCAAGGTGCTGCTGACGGGGTTTGAACCCTTTGGTAAAGCAACTCTTAATCCATCAGGTGAAATTGTTAAGCAGATTAGTGGTGACAACATTGTTACCGCGATTCTGCCAGTTGCCTATGCGCAATCTGCAGAGGCTTTATTCGCCCTAATTGAGCACCATAAGCCAGATGTAGTGATCTCTTTAGGTCAAGCTGAAGGTCGCATACAAATAACACCTGAGCGTATTGCAATTAACTTAGATGATGCACGACTTGCAGATAATGAAGGAGTTATACGAAATGATGTGCCGATTGTTGTTGGTGGACCGGTCGCTTATGAAAGCACCTTGCCGATCAAAGAGTTTGTCACAGCGATTAACGGTGCAGGGGTTCCCGCAGCGGTTTCATTAAGCGCTGGTGCATTCATGTGCAACCACATCTTCTATGTTGCGCAAGATAGATTAAAGGGTACAAAGGTTCGTAGCGGGTTTGTGCATGTTCCACTTATGGATGAGCAGGCAGGGGAGTTCCCTGGATTGCCTACGATGTCGTTAGATCAGATGGTTAAAGCTGTCCGAGCTATGCTCGAAGTGCTTTAGCAAAATCGCGGAAATCTTCAACCAGTAGATCAATCTCGGTTTGGCCATGTGCCAAAGAGATTAACCACTGCTCATCAAGTCCCGGAGGGGTCATAATCCCGCGGTTAAGTGCAAAGAGCCAATGAGCCTCTGCGGTAGCAAAATCAGTTGCCTTGTAATCGCGGTAGTTGCGAACTGGTGTTGTAGACCAAGTAACACAGCCCTTAACGCCAAATCCAACTGTGTGTGCAGGTAGTTGGTACTCCTCGATAATCACACTGATGCGATCTAGTGCCTGTTGATTTAATGTTTCAGCCGCTGCAAGGTTTTCATCGCTACAAATACGATCAATTGCGCGTACTCCGGCCATCGCTAACGGATTACCGTTAAATGTTCCGAAGTGGGCCATTTTTCCGTTGGTTACAAAATCCATGTACTTCTTCTTGCCACCAAACGCGGCAAGTGGAAGTCCACCACCGATTGATTTGGCAAGGGTAATCAGATCTGGCTTCACTCCTAAACGCGCAGAAGCGCCATGAGCACCAGCTGTAAGTCCTGTCTTTACCTCATCAAAGATCAGAACAACGTTGTATTCATCGCATAGCTCGCGAACACGCTCTAGGTAACCCTCATCTGGAAGAACGATGGCAAGGTTTTCTAGAACTGGTTCCACGATGTAGCAGGCGATCTTCTTTGCATTCTTCTCGAACATTCTCTCAAGCGCGGGAATATTATTGAAAGGAACAACATAGATATCTCCTGGAACCAAGTTTGAATCGATCGCCGGAATTGGATCTTCAGGATCACCAATCTTGTCTAATGCAGGTTTACTAGAGACTACAAATGGATCGTAGCTACCGTGGTAACCACCTTCAACCTTAAGGATTCCCATTTTTTCAGTGGCAGAGCGAGCAACGCGAACCGCGTACATCGTTGATTCAGTTCCACTGTTTGTAAATCGAACCTGATCAATTCCAAAGCGCTTGCAGATTCGCTCTGCAGCATCTGTTGAAATCGGCGATGGCGTAACAAACAACATTCCGGTAGTTAATGAGTTTTCAATCTCTTCAATAACAATTGGGTTCAGGTGACCGGCAAGCATCGCTCCAAAACCCATTGAAAGGTCGAGCAGTTGTCGGCCATCGACATCTGTCATATATGCGCCCTGGGCGCTAACAATGGAGATCGGATAAGGATCCCAGTGCTGGAAGCTTGAAGTAACGCCCAAAGGCAACGCCTTGAATGAACGGCGGCTCTCTTCTGCGCTCTTATCTGTTCCCTTGGTGAAAAGCTTCCACTCTTGCTTGAGTATCTCTTCGACCCGCTTCGGGTCCACCGGAACTGATGTGGACGGGAGGAATCTAAATGTCTCTCTATGGTTAGTCTGTGTAAGCATTTGTAAAACTTGTACGACAAAGGTTTCAGCTTTTGAAACTCGTTTGAGAAGTACTCTCCCGGTTCGTTTTAGTTATTACTGATTAGCCCAATTCTCTCACTCTTTAATTAAAAAGCAACCCCGTAGACTAGAGACATGAGAAAAGGTGGGGGATTTATTGCCTTTTTATTGGTTTTTTCACTTTTTCATGAGTTTTCTCACGCTTCGGACACAATTCCTTTAAGTTGCATGAATAAAAAAACACTAGATATTCGCGTTTCCCATGTAATAAAAGGCTGTGAAAAAACAGAGAGCTCGCTCGGAGCAGGTGCGATTTCTCGTTCATTGATCCGACCAAGTGACCTGGACAAACAGGTTGCGGTACGTTTTAAAGCTGCACAAGGTGCAGCAAAAAAAGATGGAGTTACTATTTATATAGTTTCAGGATTTAGATCATTAAACCGTCAACAAACTTTGTTCGATCAAGCGGTTCGTAGATATAGATCTATAAATGAGGCTAGCAAGTGGGTTGCCCCACCTTTGGTATCGCATCATCCATGGGGAGTTGCAATAGATGTTAATTACCCAGATGAACCAGTTGGTGCAGGTTGGTTAGAGACACATGGTTCAAAGTTTGGTTTATGTCGCGTATTTGAAAATGAATGGTGGCATTTTGAACCGGTGATTGCGCCCGGTTGGAAGTGTCCACCATTGGTTCCTGATGCTCGTTACAGCAAGGATTAACGAAGGAACAAGGCTCGTAATCTACGGGAGGTGACAAATAATCCTGTAGCGATCATCACTAAGAAGTAAGCGATGTGTACCAAGACACCAGAGGATATATTTCCAAACCAGAAAGCTCTAACCATCTCGATTCCATGCCAGAGTGGCAGAGCCATAATTATTCTTTCAAGCCAATCTGGGTAAACCGAGATCGGGTACAAAGAGCCTGAGAACAGAGTCATTGGTAGTAATACAAAGTTGATGAAGCCCATCTGTTGATAGGTCTTGAAGAATGAGGTGATCGCCATACCAAAGGAGGCGAAACCAAAGGCGACCAGAGATGCGGCGGGAATCGCCAAGATCGCCCAGAAGCTAGGCGTCAGGCCCAGGGCGGTGACGACGGTGAGGAAGCCAAGCGAGTACACCAAGCCACGGATCAGAGCCCATGTGATCTCGCCAAGGGCGATGTCAAGTGGTCCAAGAGGTGTTGAGAGCATGGTCTTGTACAACTTAGATTCATTGAGTTTCCAGAAAACATTCCATGTTGAATCGTAAATAGCACCATTCATTGCGCTATTTGCAAGCAATCCAGGTGCGATAAAGAGTGTGTAATCCATAGTTGTAGTGCCGGTCGTTACATCTCCGATAAGAGTTCCCATTCCATAACCAAAGGCTAAGAGAAAGAGAACGGGCTCAAGAAAGCCCGTAACAACTGGAATCCATGTGGATGATCTAAAAGCTAGCCAGCCACGCTCCAATAACACATGGGGTCTGCCCGCATACATTGCGCTTGATTTTCTACTCACTGCAATCTCAACTGCGGTTCTCACTTTGCCAATCTCCGTTCAAATTGGCGCATTGAAAGATTAAGTCCCACAACAACCAAGGTAAGTAATACGACAAGGTGAATTAATACCAATGTATTACCGATGCCGTAATCAAAGGCGGCTTCGCGACCTAACTCAGTTGCATGCCACAGAGGTGAAACCCAACCAATTGGTTGCAGATAAATTGGCATTGATGTAAGTGGAAAAAATGTTCCAGAGAATAAGAACATTGGCATCAGAATCAGACGGCCAAGAATATTAAAGAATTGATCATCTTTTTCAATTTTTGCGGCAAAGTACAAGATGACCGCACCAAATGCAGCGCCTCCCAAGATAGCAATTGGAATGATTAAGACACTTACTCCAAAATCAACAACATTAAAGGCAAGTAAGAGTAAGTAATAAACGGAAACAGAGAAGATAGCTCGGCAAAGTGCGGCTAAGTAGACACCGAGTGCGATCTGTCGTCCCGTTATTGGTGTGGCATTTTGTGCAAAGAAAAGTTTGCGCCATTTAAAGCCCTCAATAGTTGGAAAAACAGTCTCATCCATAATTCCGGTGATCGCGGTGTTTGCAAGCAGTGCTGGAGCGATAAAGGCGATGTATTTAATACCGCTAGTACCGCTGGTTCCTGAGCCTTGCTCTACAAGTACGCCGATGCCGATTCCCACTGCAATCAGGTAAAACAGGGGGTTTCCGATGTCAACGGCAGCGATAATTGTGCGCCACTTAGACATCGATCGCAGACGTGCCGAAGCTATATACAAAGCTCCAAAACGTTGGATCTGCGGGACATCTATGCCTGTGTTCATTCAATCAATGTTCTTCCAGTTAGACGTAGAAAGACATCTTCCAGAGAGCTTCTACGAACTAGTGAAGTAGTCGCATGCATACCTGCATGTGTGATTTTTTCCAGAAGTGCTTCGCCATCTTCGGTGTACATCAGTAGACGATCTGGCAGAGTCTCCATGCGCTCACACATAGTTGCCAGTTGTGGAGCGACCTCTTTATTACGATCACTGCCAAAGCGAACTTCAAGAACTTCCTTGCTTGAATACTGCTTGATTAATCCAGCAGGTGATCCTTCAGCCATGATTGCACCCTTGTCCATAACAACAAGGCGATCACATAGTTGTTCTGCCTCATCCATAAAGTGTGTTGTTAGCACAAGTGTTACGCCTTGTTCCTTCAGACGAAATAAGCGATCCCACAAAATATGTCGTGCTTGCGGATCTAAACCAGTTGTTGGTTCATCCAGCAACAAAATATCCGGTTCGCTGACAAGACCACGGGCAATAGTTAAACGGCGCTTCATTCCACCACTGAGCGCTTCAACCTTCACATCACGCTTTTCTTCAAGTTGTGCAAACTCAAGTAATTCTTCAATCTTGTTTTTGATGAACTTCTTTGACAAACCAAAGTAGCGACCATAGATAAAGAGATTTTCACTAACTGTTAATTCGTTATCCAAGTTATCTTGCTGGGGCACAACGCCAAGGTGAGCACGCACGAGTGGGCCAAAGAGCTCTGGATCCTTATCCAAGATCTCAACGGTTCCTGATGTGCGGGTCGATGTTGCAGCCAGGACTCGCATCGTGGTTGATTTACCGGCGCCGTTAGGACCTAGCAACCCAAAGGACTCGCCCTTGGCCACATCGAAGTCGATGCCATCCACAGCTGTGAAATCCCCGAATTTCTTGGTCAAGCCACGTACGGAAATGAGTGGTTTAGACATCTCCCTATTCTAACTGAGTATTGTTAGGCAACGTGCGATTCATTAATGAAGCTACCCACGACCTTACCTATGACGATGTTTTCATGGTGCCCAGCCGATCCGAGCTTTCATCACGGATGGATGTCGATCTTTCATCTATAGATGGAACGGGAACAACAATTCCTTTAGTTGTCGCAAATATGACAGCTATTGCAGGGCGACGAATGGCTGAAACCATCGCTCGACGGGGCGGATTAACCGTCATCCCACAAGATATTCCACATGGTGTAGTTAATGAAGTGATCACATGGGTGAAGCAACGTCACCCCTTCTTTGATACTCCTATCACCTTGTCACCTCAGTCAACGGTTGCAGATGCGGTTAGCTTGTTACACAAACGTGCACATGGCGCTGTTGTAGTTGTTGAAGGTGGAAAGCCGGTTGGAATCATTACTGAAGAGGATTGCAAGAGCGTAGATCGCTTTACGCAACTAGGTCAAGTAATGAGTAAAAACCTAATAACGATGCCGGATACATTAGGCGCTCGCGAAGCATTTGAATTTTTAAATCAACACCGCCACAAGTTAGCTCCAGTTGTTTCACCCAATGGTGATCTCGTTGGAATCATGACCCGCTTAGGCGCTCTTCGTGGAACCTTGTATTCGCCAGCCTTAGATGCGCAAGGTCGTCTGCGTATCGCTGCAGCGGTTGGAATCAATGGTGATGTCGCCGCAAAGGCGGCAGCGCTGATTGAATCTGGTGTCGATGTTTTGGTTGTAGATACGGCGCATGGGCATCAAAAGAAGATGTTAGAGGCATTAGCTGCGATTCGTTCCATTAATCCAACCGCCCCAATCGTTGCTGGCAATGTTGTAACGGCACAAGGTACTCATGATTTAGTAGAAGCAGGTGCAAATATCATTAAGGTTGGCGTTGGGCCAGGAGCGATGTGCACTACCCGCATGCAAACAGGTGTAGGCCGACCACAATTTTCAGCGGTTCTGGAGTGTGCAACAGAGGCTAAAAAGCTGGGCGCACATGTGTGGGCCGATGGTGGAGTCCGCCATCCTCGAGATGTTGCCCTTGCATTAGCCGCTGGAGCTTCACAAGTCATGATCGGATCATGGTTTGCAGGAACATATGAATCTCCTGGGGATTTACAAAGTGATGCAACTGGTCGACTTTTCAAAGAGTCCTTTGGAATGGCATCGGCCCGCGCAGTCGCTGCACGTACATCGAAGGAGGATGAGTTTGAGCGCGCTCGCAAGGCGTTGTTTGAAGAAGGAATCTCAACCTCACGTATGTTCTTAAACCCAACACGTCCAGGTGTTGAAGATCTCTTAGATGAAATCATCGCTGGGGTTCGCTCCGCATTTACATACGCTGGAGCACACAACATTACCGAGTTTGCAGATCGTGCAACAGTTGGCATTCAATCTTCAGCAGGATACGCTGAAGGTCGTCCCCTACACTCTTCCTGGAGTAATTAAACAATTATGGAAAAACCAACAATTATCCTTGCAACCAGTAATGGTGTTGGAATGGGCCATCTAGCCCGCGCAAGTGCGCTTGCAATCTCGCTTAAAGAGATCGCTAACCCAATTATTGTTTCAATGGCCGGTGGAATTGCAGAGATTCCTGGCTTTATGGATATTCGTTGTGAATATATCCCTGGTAAAGATCGTATGTGGATGAGCCGCGAAAAATGGGATATCTATCTGCGCGATCGTTTGCTAGCACTTGTTGAAGAGACAAATGCAAAGGTGCTTACCTTTGATGGTGTGGTTCCTTACCCTGGTGTAATCGCAGCAAAAAACTCAAATCCTAATCTGAAACTAGTTTGGGTCCGTCGTGGCTTGTGGCAGAAAAAACCACAGCGCTATGTATTAGGTTTACAATCAGCGATGATGGACAAGATTATTGAACCGGGTGATGTAGCTCGGGCTTATGATTTTGGACCAACATCTACTCGTAAAGATGCGGTATTAACCTCACCTGTGTCACTCTTTCGCAAAGCGGATGCGATGTCACGTGAAGATGCACGTAAGGCACTTGGCTTAGATCAAAACCGTCCAACTGTTCTAGTTCAGCTCGGGACGGGTGATAGCGATGTGAATGAAAAGATGACCGCAGCACTCTCTGGTTTGTTGGGCTGGAAAGATCTTCAAGTGATATTAACCAAAGCGCCTGTCGATAAAAATGGAAACTCACTGGCTCCTGAGGGTCTGGATCTCAAGGTTGTTCGATACTTCCCACTAGCCAATGTCCTACATGCATTTGATGCAGGAATCTGTGCAACTGGATATAACGGTGTACATGAACTACTGCCAGCACAGGTTCCAACTGTATTTGTATCCAATATTCGTGGAACAGATGATCAAGAGGCCCGTGCTAAGTGGTGCAATGACTTTGGCTTTGCACTGCGAGCAGATCAAGCCGATCACGAAGACATCACTTCAAAGGTGAAAATGCTGCAAGACCCTGCTATTCGCGCACGGTTATCAGCTAAGTGTGCTGAACTGCCTGAAACATCTGGTGGCGATGAGATCGCTGCAATGCTTTATAAGTTGGCTGTTGGGGAAAAACCAAAAGGAGCACAGAACCTAACTTTTATTAGATTAACCATTCAGGAGCGGCTAAATCGAGGGCTTCGCAATATAGCAAATTTGGGACTACGTAGAATTGCCATCATTTACCGAATTCTCAACCCACATATCGTTACTCAAATGGTTAGGGTTGAAAATCCTATATTTGGTTCGCAGACGACCTCATCTGAATTACATCAACTCATCAAGGGTGATGTCAGATTTGAGCATATAATTTCAGGGGCTTCAGATGTTTATCGAAAACGTCGCGAGGAAATTGCTGATGCAGCCTATGGAAAACGACTCGAAGTGAGCAAGAAATAATGAACTTTCGCACTTGGATAAGAAAGACCCCTGCAGGGCGTTTAGCGTGGCGCATTTTTATTGGGGTAATTGGCGGCGGTATTACGGTTTTTGGCGCAATCTTGCTGGTTGCTCCCGGCCCTGGAGTTCTAGTTCTCTTGGCAGGACTTGGAATCCTTGCAACTGAGTTTGCTTGGGCGGGTCGTCTCATTATGGAGACCAAAAAAATGGCAAATAAGGCGGCGGAGCGAACAGGTATGAAGCCTTGGGTTAAGTACTTCGTGGTTGCAGGTGGAGCTGTATTTTCAATTGTTGTAATTCTTTTTTATTACAACCGCTAAAAACTAGAACGAATCTCCCACAAATCTGGAAATGTTGGATTAAACAGTGTGCTGGCTAAATAACCAACTCCGCTGGATCCTCCCGTTCCCACCTTGTGCCCAATAGTTCTTTCAACCATCTTTACATGACGGTAACGCCACTCTTGTAATCCCTCATCGATATCTACTAAACGTTCGCAGACCATCGCCGATTCCGGATCGTTGCGATGGACTTCAAG
>Ga0129324_10002259_pt1 | contig 11956 bp, 6 predicted proteins | sample CPBDNA_7_FD_96879 | JGI IMG/M metagenome (GOLD analysis project Ga0129324, IMG submission 96879) | Freshwater to marine salinity gradient microbial communities from Chesapeake Bay, USA - CPBay_Spr_15_0.2_DNA | ecosystem: Environmental > Aquatic > Marine > Coastal | place: USA: Chesapeake Bay... | reverse complement strand
ATACAGAAAATGAAGACAATGAAGTAAATAAAGAAACTGAAGTAAATAAAAATGATGATAATGATAATGAAAATATAAATACAAGTCTTGAAACTATATTAAATGATAATGAAGACATAATTATAAATACTGTATCTGATATTGAATGTGAAGATGATGTTGATGATAATATTTCAAATAATAATAAAGATACAAATATTGACACTAAAATTAAATTACAAGATGAATTATTTATTGATAATATAGATGAAGTTAATTTAAATCTTGATGAATTAGATGATAATGAGTGTGAAGAAATTGATATCGATGATTTACATTCAGTTAATCTTAATAAAAAAGAAATATTAAACAATAATGAAGTTAACAAAACAGAAAACACAAAATATATTTTTTTTAACGATGCTAAATAAAATATACAAAACATATTCTATTTTTTCTATTTTTACTATTTTTATACACTAATATTAGTTGGTTTAATAATAATAAAAGAACATACTAAATTTTCACTAATTTTCATTACAGCACCATCATTACCACAATTACCACAGTAATTTGGTGCACTAAAAACAGTAATTAATTTATTATTATGAGTAAATTTATAACCTTCTGATACAAGTTGATGTGCTCTACATATTAATTGTAATTTATTATTTTTTAAAAATGTTTCCACAGCATTAATATTATAAGTGCAAGATATACCACGAGAGTTCATACCCCAAGTTTCATTTTGTGAATTATTTGGGTCAGACCACATTAAATCGCATAATAATCCACCATCAGGTATAGTTGTAAATCTATTTATTTTATTAATATCATTAACTTTTTTTAAATGAGGTGATATACCTCCATGAACACAAAATATTTTTTCACTTACAATAGCACATAATGGTAATATACATAACACATCATTTATTTTATTAAATACATTACGTCCTTCAGAACCAAAACGACTTTCACATTCAGTTAAAAAACCATACATTGAATTTACTTCAGGACATTCATGATTTCCACGTAATATATTTATATTATTAGGAAACATTATTTTCATAGCAAATAATAAAGCACAAACTTCAATACTATTATTACCTCTATCAACATAATCACCCATAAATAAAAAATTTTGAATTGGTGGCAATCCTGTCATCTCTAAAAAATGTATCATATCACTAAATTGACCGTGTATATCTCCAAATATATTTAATGGCGAATTAATCTTTATTACATTAGGTTCGTTTTTTAATATTGGTTTAACTAATTCACATAATTTTATTATTACATTAGAACTAATATTAAAACGAAAAGGTTTATTTTTTTCACTTGGTGTTTGTCTATATAATAATTCCATTTGTTTATTAAATGTTAATAAATGATTTATAAAATTAATAAATTGTGTTTTATTTAGATTATTATGAGTTGATTGTATTTCATTGTGATTTTGTAAGGTATTATTTATTTGTATAGAATTATTTATTTTATTCATTTTATAATATTTATATGTTATAATATTTATATGTTATAATATTTATATTCTTTATTTTATTATTAATCAAACTATTTTTAACTACATAAATAAAATATTTTATTAATATATTATAAACTAATAAGAATTATAATAAAAATAATAATCACATATTAGTATAGTATACATATAAAAAAATTATATATATATATAATATATAATATATTAGAAAATATTAAAATGATAAAATTATATTTATGTTGTATTTTACTTATTTTAGTAATATTATTGATATATAAAACATATTTGCGAAATATAAAGCCAAATATTCATAATACTAATAGTAATAATAATATTAATGATAATAATCAAGATGAAGATTTATTAATATTAATAGATGAAATGAAAATAAATACAAATAAAAAAATAAATAAAGCAATAGAACAAGGTATACTTGAAGGATTTCAAGCAATGAATGGCAACATAAATTACAATGATAATACTAATACAAGTAGTTATATAAATAGTAAATTAAATAATAGTAGTAATGATAAAAAATTAATGTTATTTTATAAATCAAGTTGTTCTTATTGTAATGATTTTTTACCTATATGGTATCAAGTAATTAATAACTTGCCTAATAATGTTAAATATGAAGAAATTAATTCTGATAAAGATAATGAAAGTAATAAAAAAACAAATTCATATAATATTACAAGTGTTCCTACAATTATATTACTCATAAATAATGAGAAAAAAATATATATGGGTAATAGAACATATAATGAGATTAAAAGATTTTTAAATAATTATGGTATTAATCTTATTTCTAAAACATTCGAAGAATTTGATGATTCTGGATATAGTGCTGAACCTGAACCAACTTCTCTTACTAATCCAAATTGTCCTGCAGTTACATTTGATTCGCAATTTGATGTAGCTAATGATGACTATATGTATCAAATATTTAATAGTAATGGTCAATATGGATATGCAACAGGCGGGTTTAAAGAAGGTAAAATGTTATCACCTTTTGCTGCTTCTTATTCGGTTGTTGATTCTTATTTGTCAAGTATTCCAGATACTAAGAATATGGAAGAATGTGCTACTTTATATTCAAAAGATATTAGAGGATTTGGATTATGTGATATTGACAAATTAAATGATATTTTAAGTTATCAAACACAAATACAAAATGGTTCTGGTAAAGAAAGAATATCAGATACAAATTATAATACAAATAATAATGTTGTAAATGCAATAAAAAAATCTTGCGAATTATAAATTTTTTATTTAATATTATTTAGTATATTATTAATAATACATTTATATTTATATAGTTTTGTAAATTCACATACATTATTTTTAATATCATAAGTTTCATCGGTAAAAGTATCATCAATATCATCGGTATCATATGTATCATCGGTAAAAGTATCATCAATATCATCAATATCATTAATATCATCAATATTATTAATATCATATGTATCATCGGTATCAATATCATCAATATCATCAATATCATCAATATCATCAATATCATCAATAACATAAGAATTCTCAATCGATACTACAGTATCCTTAATTTTATCATTATCTTTATCATTATCATTATCATTATAGTTAAGATTTAATTCATATTCATAATCACATAAAAATAATTGATAACGTAAAAAAAGATTTCCATTTAATAGACATTTATCATTCATTTCATTTAATATATCAAATTTAATATTAGGATTATCCATTAAATAGTCATATAAACCATTATAATAAATCCAATGTATAAATGTTAATTGTGCTATAGTTAATTCATATTTAATTTCACCTATTTTTATTTTTATTTCTGGTTCTATTGTTTCATCTAAATTAATATATTCTTCTGTTATATTATAAAAGGTTTGTATTTGTTTATACATTTCATAACTATTATATTCTTTTTCTATTTTTTCATACATACTATCATTACTATCATTACTATCATTACTATAATTAATATTAATATAATTTTTTTGTTTATTTAAAGTTTTAAAATTATCTTTTCTTTTAAATATAAAATATAGAATATAACATCTTTCAAGAGAATTTATTGATAATAAATTATTAAATAGTTTCTGTTTATATATATCAGTGTGTGTAGGATTAATACTTTTTAAATTATAAAATGGAAATTCTTTAATAGGTTTTGATATACTCATATTATTATTATAAATTTCCATTGTTTTTATACATATATATCCAAATAAACCATAAAAAAAACATAATGTTAAAGATGATAACAAAGAACTATTTTGAGTATCATCATTATTAATGTATTCTCTTAAATATAAAGAACTATAATAATTCATTTTTATTTATAGTATTTTTAATTTAAGTATATTAATTTAAGTATATTAATTTAAGTATATTAATTTAAGTATATTAATTTTATCTAATTTATAATAATATTTTGTAGATTAAACATTTACGCATTATATTTAATTATTATCTAATAAAATAATAATTAGATATAAATAAAATAAATAAAGTAAATAAAGTAAATAAAGTAAATAAAATAAATATGATAAATAATATTTATACAAATATTATTAATAAAAAATATAATGGTAAAAATATAATTGAAAACTTTGACGGTATTAGAAAAGATAACTCCAGAGTCATTTTTGGAGTTTTATTAACTATTATTATTATAGATATTGTAATAGAGTGTTTTACACCTTTTCATATTTAGAGCTTTGTGCATCTTAATTTATAATTTAATTGAATGTTTTGATCGTTTATTTTTATGTAATGTATTATTTTCATCACGCTTTCTTTTATTTGACTTTTTTTGTTTTTTTGGTGTAATATGTAAATTATACTTACTATTATTATTTTTATGTGATAATTTAGATAGTGAATTTCTTACATTAGAATTTGTATAGCCTATTAACTTTCTTTCTATAACACCACCACCAACAACTGGTGGCAAGATATCTTCTGTTTGCATAGTAGACAAGTTAGTAATTGCATATTCATAAAATTTTAATTTTAACATAATCATTATAAATTCATAAAATTTATAAATTAATTTTTTATTTTTAGCATCAATATTAATAAGTTTTAGAATATTAATAGATTTTCCATCAATATCTTTACTTGCAACTGACTGTTTTTCTAATAATAAATCAACAATATGTTTTGGTTTTAAATTTTTATTTTCATTTAATATACTACTATTTTTACCTGTTTGTTTAAATATTTCAGGAATTAAAATCTTTTTAAGTCTTTCCTGTAATTTAAGTTTTGAAGTATTATAAAATGTTGTTGCAAATAATTGTGATAATTTTTTATAATTTCCCTGAACAAATTGGGTTTCATTTTTTAATGTGATACCAGATATTTTATTAACATCTTTTGATGGTATTAATAATAATCTAATGGCAACATCCATCATAGTATAATCTACACTAAACCCATATTTTTTAAATATTGGTGTAATAGTATCATATTTTGTTGACAATGGTGATGGTAATGTACCAGTAGATTTTGTATTTGAATATTGATTTTCACTATAATATAATGGTTTTCTTGATGGTGATATACTATTATAATTATCTGTTTTTTGATTTAATATAACTTCAATAAATGAAGGATAATTTAATGAATAGAACTCTTCTTTATGATCATATCTACGAACATTATAATTAGATACAGTTTTATCTTCATCTTTATGCTTATCAATACTTAAACAACCAATATCACGTTGGATATATGATTTTCTGCCAATTGAAAAATATCTTAATACCATATCCAACAATTCAAATAATTCACGTAATTTATCTTGAGTATATAAAACTGTAGGTTTTGCTGTATCTTTTTTCATACTATATAATAATTTATCTGTAGTTATTTTGTGAATATTTATTTTATTAAGAGTTATTTGTGAATAATTTAATACTTTTAAGGTTTCAAGTTCTTGTATTATATCTGGTATCTTTGGAATTGATGAAAAGTTAGTTAAATTTAATATATAATTGGTTAAATTTGAAAAATTAGTCTCATCTTCAAAATATTTTTTAAAATTATTATCAAAATCAGAGGAGATAGGTGGGGTAGTCGTAATACTATAATATAAAGGATTTATTTTATCTTTTAATTCTGGAAAAATATTTTTATTTATTATATAGAAATCAGTAAATGCTTTTACAAATTCTTCACTATTAGGATCAATTGGTAAAATATCTGTTGGCTTTAATTTTTTATATGTAGCAATAAATAATTCTTTAATTTTAGATTGAAATGGTTTTAATTGATTATTATTATATACATCATACATTATACCTCCTAAATTACCACATAAATAATCAGGATTGTGTCCTGTATGAGTTTTAATCACTTTAAATAATGTTGCTAATTGAGCATTACGAAGACCTGTATATGGTTTATTATCAACAGTCATATTAAAATTACTAATTTCTTTGTAATAGAGGATATCACTTTGTTTACTACCTATTAAATTTGTTGCAACTATAGTTATACCTTTATCGACGTTTACTTCTGTTGAAGATTTTTTGGCAAATAAATTTAATCCACCATTCATTATTGTTTTATGTGCGTCAATTAAACCACCACCAACTATTATTGATACTGGTATAGTTAATTGTTTTAGTGATAATGCTGATTGTATAGGCATTTTGTTTATATTTTCAACAACAGTTTTAACATCTGGTAAAAATTTGTCTGAAAAATCTTTTAATTCGTTAGCGTTTGTAAGTGGTAGATTAAATACATTATCATATGCATCAATAATAGTATCTTCTTCCCACATAAAATAAAAAGTGTTAGGTAGTGTAGTAGATTGATTATATGCTTCTATTATTTTTTTAAATTCAACTAAAAATGTGTTTGTATCATTAGCATTTAATGGGACTATTAAGCTATTGGTAATATCATAATATAATTTAAATTCATTATATTTAGATGTATCTATATATTTTTTTATATTTTGTATATATTTATCTATTATATCTTTTATTAGTTTTTTTAATAAGGCTGTAGTAGCTGTAGTAGCTGGAGTAGTTGTTATTTGGGTATAATTATTACCTGTAATTGATTTATATATTAAATCTAAATTCTCATAATTAAATTTAATAAGTTGTTTATGTAATATAGATAAACAATTACATAAATTGTCAATAAAATCTTTATTCTCATATAATTCATAATAAGAGTCTGTTGCGTTGTTTTCATTATCAATAATAAGTTTATATAATTGATTAATCATATCTTTTTGAGGTAATGATGATATATTTATATACTGTTTAAATGCTTTAAAGCTATCAATAAATTGTGTTTCTCTTTCTACTATTAAAACTATATTACTATCAATCATTGTTAAACTATTAGAACTTAATATAGAATTAAATTGTTTAATTAAATCTTTAAAATTTGTTTTCTCATCATTTATAAATATAATTTTATTATTTTTCATAAAATTTAATATAGTTTTAACATTATTAAATCTTAAATTAAAAATATCAGCTAAATGGTCTACTTTGTATAAATATTTTTTATATTCTTTTTCAAAATCATTCATTTTATTTATATTTTTAGGTATTAATAAGTTTTTATTATTAATAAATGTTGAGTCTGCAATTAAATTTTTTAAAATATTAGGATTATAGAATGGATTACTTTTTCCTGATGGCATAAATTTATTTTCTAAAGTATTAAATAATGTATCTAATGATGTTCCGGATACGAAAGGTGATGAAGTAGTAAAATATGTTTCTAATTCTGTAAACATAGTTGGGTCTATACTATATAAAAATTGATTATAATATTCATTTATATTATCTACTTTTAAAATATTTTCATAGCCTGGTAATTTTTTTAATGCTTGTATATTGTAATTAATGGTATCATAATTACTTAAAGCAGCTCTTTTTTCTTTAAATAATCTTTCATTAATTTTATCACGCATAGTCTTTAAATTTGTATCTTCTAAATCATTATTTATAATATCATTTATTTGTGTTATAAGATCAGGTTTTGTAGTAGTAATAATAATACCAGAAGCATCAATATCAACAATCATACCATTAAATGCATCCATAATGCTTTTAACTTGTTCTAATTTTGCAAATTGTTCTAAATTTTTTATTAATTCAGCAATGTTTGTTCTTTCTGTTTCATCCATTTTTATTTCTTGTAGTTGTTTTTTATATCCATCCATTTCAGCTTCTAATTTTGCTTTAATTTCTTTTGCATAATCAACATTTTTATCTGAAAATAATTTAGATTTAGGTAATACTAATTGTTCTACTTTAAATTTTGATAAACTTTCTGTTAATGTTTTTAATTTATCAGCAGATTTTTCTTCATACTTTGTTTTTAGTGTTTTTGATCCTATGTTATTACTTGTAGGGTCTAATATATTAACCGCAACAAAACTTTTTAAATGTTCTAAACCCATACCAGAGGGTAACATAGGTAAAGTAAAATAGTCACTTTGATCTTTTATATTTTCACCAGAATACTTAAATATATTTATAAAATCATTATTTTTTACAAAAATTACATTATATTTTTCATATGTTCCGTCTGGATTTTTTTGACCACATCCAGATTTTGCAACTGGTGTCATTTTAAATCCTGTATTAAGTTTTAAGCTAAATACAACATCATATTCTTTAATATAGTTCTTATTTAAATTTTCAAAACATATGATATTACTATTATTATTTACTCTATTAGAATTTATTTTAATATATATTGATCCTGAAAATCGAAGGGGAGGGGGAGGGGGGAGACCGCCGGTCCCAGGGGGAGGGGGGAGACCGCCCCGCCCTCTAAAGGGAGGGGTACCACCCCGCCCTCTAAAGGGAGGGGAAGGGGTACCCCGCCCTCTAAAGGGAGGGGTACCACCGGCACCACCTACAAGAACACCTCCTCTTTGTCCCCATCGTCCCATATAAATATTTTTCATTCCTCTATTAAAGTTTTGATTATAGCCAATATCACTACCATAACTACCTCCTCCTTTAACAACAGTATCATCTTTAATGTATACAATATTTGTATCATTCTTATAGTCAGGATATAAGTCCATATCAATATTTAACATATGAATACTTATAGCACTACCACTACTAACAGTATCAATAATAAGTTTAGGAATAATTTCATAACTTAAATCTGTATCTTTTGGTTCTAATATTTGGTCTAAATAAAAATCAGCATCTTTTGAAAGAGGGCGTATCATATTTTCAAAATTTGAAATAAAAGTTTGATTTTCCGATAAATTTTTTACTTGTTGTTTTAATACTTTTTTAGAATTTTTAATTTTAGGGAAATTACTTGTATATCTGCGCAAGCCAAGATTTTCAAAAAAAATAAATAAGTTATTAAACTCTTTTACATAACCTTTAAATTGTGTAAATAAACCATCAAAACCACTTTTAACTTCACCAGATAATTCTTTTACATATTTATGTTTTTCTTGATTTTTCTTTATTTTATCTTGTGTATTAGAACCGTTTTTTACTTTTTTAACATATTTCATTTTATCTTTATTATATTTTGATATTGATGTTTCATTTATAGATTTTAGAGCTTCATATTCAGTATTTAATTTATCACTCATTTTATCTAAACTATCAACTACATTAACGTGTATTGACTCGTAATTTTGGCATAATGAAAAATCAAATCTTTCTGGTAATTTTATTTCAGTTCCAAGTTTAATTGGATCTGCAAAATCACCAAGTGATGCCTGATAATCTCTCATTTGGTCGCACGTTAAACCCATTGTTTTGATAAAATTTATATATTGTGTTTGAAATTTTTTATAATATTTATTAAATTTTGCTTCAAGTTTACGATATTTATTTATATTGCAAATTAAAGTATCTTTTCTATGTCTTTGTCCTATCTTATTTCTACAAGCAGTAAGCTTTTTTACGTTATCAAATGTAATTTCTTTCATAAGTTTTTTACGAATATAATCTTGTAATTTTCTAAAACGTTTTTCAAGATCAGATTTACCTACTCTATTTTTTGAAAATAGACTACGATCTACTGTTATATCAAACTGCCACCATTTATCACCAGAACCAATACCTAAAAAATTACTACCATACCATTTTTTAAATCCTTTTAAATCTTCTGCTGATGTATTATATTTTAACATATCAGTTTCTTTAACTCCTGTTGTAGTATTTAAAAATTGTAATCTTTCTTCAATATCTATAATATGATTAACCATTCTCTGTATTTTTGTAATACCTTTTTTCTCTTCAACATCATATAATTTACTTTTAATAAGAACCATTTTAGGAAAATATTTATATTGTAATCTATTAAATGTTCTATAGGATTTTACAAGAATACGGGTTAATGCTTTACTTTTTGAATACCCACCTTCTTGTAGATGATTATTAAGTTTATTTATTTCATTGTGATTTATAATATTGTGTGTGGCTTTATTTATATTATCTTTATTAGAATTATTTTTATAACCTCCATTTATTATTAATCTTTTTTTTGTTTTTTTAAAATTTGAATTTAATAATTCATTTGGATCTTGTTTTTTTGTTAATTGTTTTTTAATATTTTGTTTATTTTTATTTTTATTTTTATAATAAACCATTTTTTATTATTTATTGTTTATTATTATTTATTAATATTATTTATTGTTTATTATTATTTATTAATATTATTTATTTATTAATATTATTATTTATTAATATTATTATTTATGAATATTATTATTTATTATTATTTATGAATATTATTATTTATGAATATTATTATTTATTATTATTTATGAATATTATAATTTATTATAAATTACGATTAAATAATAATCTAACATATTAATAGATATAAAATGACTAAAAATACTTTAAAAAAAAATACTTTAAAGACAACTACGAAAAATAAGTTATCATTAAAAGGTGGAACATATTTAGGCTCTGGTTCATATGGATGTGTAATTACACCACCTTTGCCGTGTAAAACAAGTCATTTAAGTAAAAACTCTTTTACAAATAAAAATAAAAAAAATAAAAATAGATATGTAAGCAAAATTATTAAATATAGTGATGAAGATAGTAAACATGAATTAACAATATCATCAAAAATTAAAAAAATAGATCCTCTACAAAACTATTTTATTACCTATGAATCCGTTTGTCAAATTACAAAAGTTCCCAATAATAGAAAAAATACAAAACATATTGAATATAAAGATAATTCTTTTACAAAATATGATATTATAAATAAAAATAGACTTATTAAAAAGCCTAAATATTATATTGATAATGATGATAATGATGATGAAGATGATAAAGATGATAAAAAAAATAAAAAAAAATGTTTAATAGATACAAGATTAAAACCTATGAATATAATTATGCCTTATGGTGGCTATGATTTATTTGATTTAAAATTTAATATTTATGATATGAGTAAAGAATATAAATTATTACATACACAGAAAAGTATTGACTTTATAAAGACTTATAGTATGATTTCTCAAAATTTTAAATCTTGTTTTAAACATTTAGCAATAGGTTTATATAAATTACACAAAGCGAGAATTGTTAATTGTGATATAAAACAAGAAAATATTATGGCACTTTATAATACTAAGACAAAAAAAGTAGATATAAAATATATAGATTTTGGATTTTCAGAACATCTGACTCCAGAATATTGTAAACATTATAGTAATATAAAACCTTTTGGAACTACTATATTATTACCACCAGAAATATTGATTACAGAAATTATATATAAAACTATTTATAAATCGAGACACCATATAAATATAAAAAATATAATTAATAATATTAAAAATAGTATTGATGAAAATGTTAAAGAAATGCTTTTATCATTAAAAGAAATTGAGTATATTAATTATTTATATAATATACACACTGATGCATCAACTAATAAAAATCCACCTATTATAGAAACATTATATAATGAAATTATAAATCATTTTAATAATAAAACAATATTAGATGCTTATTTTGGATTACATAATGTAGGAACATTAAACGGGTATCTACAAAAAGCAGATGTGTATTCTTTAGGTTGCACCATATATGAATTTTTATATATTAAATATAAAATTATAGATGTAAAAAATAATATTAAATTACACAATTTATTAAAACAAATGATACATCCTAATCCTAATAAACGTTTCAATATTTTAGAATGTCTAAATCACCCTTATTTTAAGTGAATAATTATATATACATATATACATATATATATAAATTTATATAATTTTTTTATATTAAATAAAAATATTTTAATATATTAACATACTAAATAATAAAAAATAATATCTCTAATAAAATGTTATCCAGAATTAAAAGTAAAAATAAAAATCAAATTAACTCTAAAAATAAAATTAAATCTAAAAATAAAATAAAATCTAAAAATAAAACTAAAAAACAACGAGGAGGTAAATTTATTGATAAAGGTGGTTTTGGATGT
>Ga0129324_10002258_pt1 | contig 11961 bp, 7 predicted proteins | sample CPBDNA_7_FD_96879 | JGI IMG/M metagenome (GOLD analysis project Ga0129324, IMG submission 96879) | Freshwater to marine salinity gradient microbial communities from Chesapeake Bay, USA - CPBay_Spr_15_0.2_DNA | ecosystem: Environmental > Aquatic > Marine > Coastal | place: USA: Chesapeake Bay... | reverse complement strand
TTGTCAGCTGCATGACCAAAGTGTCGAGTGGCCTTTACCTCTAAGAATGTGCGTAGCAGTTCTGTGTCCATAGCGGGATTGTGCACCGTGACTTTTGTAGAAGAAAGCATTTTCAGCGTTAGAACGAACCCGCTCAGTGATCATAATGCCCAGCATAAACCTCATTCAAGAGGATTCGGCATGGGTCTGGCGTTCGCATAGTGTTGGCTATGGCTGGAGGATGGGCCCGCGATATGAGAAAGCATGTGATACCATTCACTGCGCAATACATTGGCACAAAAAGAGAGATCTTCTGTATGGAAACCAGACTACGAGCCGCAAGCATGCTGACCTGTATCAGCCTGGCCTTACTCTCCGGTTGTTCGGGGCATCCTGCTCACACGGCCAACATGGCGCCAGCTGACCTAGCCGCCGTATCAAGTAAAACACTGTGCGATGCGGCTTTCGAGCTAGACGGCTACCAACCTACGCCGGCTATCGAGATGGAAGTAGCGCGACGTGGGCTGAATTGTAAGAATTTTACTTTGAACACGGGACGGCCCTAACTCGACCAATCTGAGCAGAGTGTCCCGCGTCTTCAGTTGAGATGCTTCTCTAAGAAAGCGAGGACTTTATTGTTCAACTCTATTCTATTATCGACGTCATAGAAACCGTGCCCCTCGCCATCTTTTGCCAACCACTCGTAGGGGTAATCGATAGCATCAAGCGCATCACGCAGTGCTTCAGCGTGCTCGAAGGCGGCGCGAGGATCGTCGACGCCGTGGACAATAAACAATGGTGTTTTTAATTTATCCACATTACGCAGAGGCGACTGGGCTGACCGCTCCTCTTGAGTAGACGGTAACGTTTTATCAAGATAAGCGTCGCCCCAACGGGTCGTTTGGATATCTCCGGTTGTGTAGAGCATATCTAAATCATAAACACCAACATAACCGATCGCCGCTTTATATAAATCGGGCTCTAAAATCGGTGCCTGCAAGGCAGAGTAACCGCCAAAACTGGCACCGTAGATCGCGACACGATCAGGATCTGCTAATCCCGAAGAGATTGCCCAATACGTTGCGTCAATAATGTCGGCCTGGATCTTACGGCCCCACTCACCATAGCCCGCCTCAAGAAAATCTTGGCCATAGCCCGTCGATCCCCTGAAGTTAATTTGCAGGACAGCATAACCAGAAGCCGCCAGCATCTGGACTGAAGGATCATAACCCCAGTGATCGCGCGCGTGCGGACCGCCATGTGGCATTACGATAAGCGGATGCTTTTCCTCCTTTCCCATGGGTAGGGTTATATAACCATGCAACTCCATTCCATCCCTCGCTTTAATTGAAAAAGCGTCTGAAGGTGACAAGATGGCGTCGTCTATTCCTGGAAAGGCATCAAACAAAAACTCCACCGTCCCTTTCTTACTGTCGTAAAGATAGTATTCCGGTGTGCGGGTCGGCGACGAAACCATGATTACCGCTCGCTCGCTATCGTTTGACACAGAGGTTAGGGTGACATTTGTATCGGGAAAACTGGCTATGAGCGACATAATAGTCTTGGTTAACTCATGGCCTCGCGCTACCGCATGGAACTCAGGATAATTCCGAGACGTAACAACGCCTAACACATTCTGTTGCGTATCCACTGCGACATTCTCTACGTCACTGTCGCCCGCGTGAAAAATCTGGGTGGCCACTCGGGTTTTCAAATCGTAACGATAGAGGCCCGATACACTATTGTCTGCAGGCAGAGCGCCAACGACAAATACGCCTTGGTTGTCTTCAGTGAACGCAACAGGAATAGCACCCTCATCAAAAGGGGATTCGAAATCGCGCCATTCCAACTCGCCCTTCACTTTTATCGATATGGCTTGATCGGCGTTATTGTCAGCACCCACCGCAAACCTAGGCTCGTCATCGCGATCCAAGAAAAAACTAGCGCCACGCAAGTTTGATCGCACAATTTTGCGCATACTACCGTTGTAAATATTGACTTTAACAACTTCTGTTAACTTGTCAGTCCCAGCACGTCCCCATGGATTTACCTGAACCAAAATGTGCCGCTTATCGAGCACACCCAGCATAGTTCCGGTCGCATACCGAGGCTCTACCGCCTGATAACCAAAAATGTTTTTGCCGCGCTTACCATCTTTATTTATCGCAAAGAGCTCCCCGGTGAATGCGGGCACATCTGCGGAACCGACAAACCGAGCGATCGAGATAATTAAGCGCTCATTGTTCGCCCAACGAAAACTTCCGGGCATGCGGCTTCTCGTAAACTCAATAACGGAAATCGGCTGTTTCGTATCAACGTTAATTACCGCTATCGCCGGGCCAGCCTCGACGTCGACCCTTAATGCGATATGTTTCCCGTCGGGTGAAATGATGGCATTGCTATAGCTCGCGTGTTGCGCAAATGCGCTCGCCAATTCAGCGCTAGACTGTGCACCTGCCAACGAACACCAGCAACTCAGCATGAGAATGAGACTACACAAAAATCGACTGTCCATCGCTGATACCTCGCATTTAACTAACAATGTCCTGAGCTTAAATGCTTTTTCATTATGTTGCCTCTTTTTAGCAAATAGTAGGCTAAAAACTGTGAATCTTTCACAAAGATACAGGTTTTATGGAACTTTTTTAACACAACACTTTGACGTTTTGATAAAAGCGGTTAAAACTAACGGGTGCGAATACGTTTGGACACTCGCTTATTCGACAACTACAACAACTAAGTGAGCCCCGCAGTTTCTTGCGGAGCATCATTTAAAAGGAGACAACACATGTCAAAACCAATGGAACTGCGTTCTGCACTTCGCTTCGCATTGGGTATCACAGCAGGAGCCATGTTGCTTAGCGGAGGATACTCACACGCTCAAGAGGAAGAAGAGACAGCAAAAGAATTAGAGGAAGTGGTTGTAACTGGATCGCGCATCAAACGATCAAATCTGGACAGCGTCAAACCGCTTGAAATCATCGATGCCAGCACAATCGCAAAAACAGGTTTGAACAACATCGGGGACGTTCTGCAAAACATTACCTCCTCCGACGGCACGGGTATCCGTCCAGTGTCGACATCAACAAACGGCGGTGATGGCTCAAACCAGATTTCTCTGAGAAACTTGGGTGCAGGCCGAACATTGGTTCTTCTTGATGGCCGTCGCTGGGTTCAAAACTCGAGTGGTGTTGTCGACATGAACACCGTACCTCAAGCCATCATTGAGCGAGTCGAAATCCTCAAGGACGGGGCGTCTTCCATCTATGGTTCTGATGCTATCGCAGGGGTAATCAACTTCATTACCAAAAAAGATTTTGAAGGTTTTGATCTTCGAATGATGACCGGTGAATACGAAGCAGGCGATGGAGCACAAGACACTATCAGCATGACTTGGGGAACCAGCTCAGACCGCAGCAATACCGTCGTAAACCTAAGCTATGCATCGCAGGGCGAAATCTTGGCAGGCGATCGCAAGCGCTCAAGCGTTCCTTACTGGGGCTGCAAAAACTTCCCCGGCTCTGGCACACCTGCGAACAGCTTTATCTGTGGGTCATCGTATCCAGAAAACGGCCGTTACTTCGATTTGGGTTTAACCCTAAAGCCTGGCGCAGCAGGTACCAGCCCTGACGACTTTGAGCCATGGAATAACGCTGCGCGATACAACTATGCTCCTATTAACTATTTGCAGCTGCCGCTGGACCGAACCTCTGTTTACTTGCGTTCGACCTTCGACTTCTCTGATCGGTTAACGGGCTACGTGCAAAGCACCTATTCAAAACGTAAATCAGTTCAGCAGATCGCTGAGGTGCCACTGACTATTGGGGTGTCTGGCCCACAGTGGAATATTAATACCTCTGCTGACAACGTCTTTAACCCATTTGGGCAAGATCTCTCAGCCATCGGTCTTCGGTCCGTATTCGCCGGTCCTCGAACCTACGATTACGACTACGACATCTTGGGCATTCGATTAGGCTTAGACGGCTCTTTTGATCTAGCAGATAACGAATACAACTGGTCGGTTGGCTACCAGTACAACGACGCGCAGTACGATTCGCAGATCTTCAACTTCATCAACTTGTTCAACCTGGCCAATGGCTTAGGCCCATCTTTCCGCAATGACGCTGGCGATTTGGCGTGTGGAACGCCTGCTGCTCCAATATCAGGCTGTACACCATTTAATATATTTGGCGGTTCGGACCTCGGTTTGGGCGCGGGTGTCATTACACAAGCCGAATACGACGCCATGGTCAACTATGTAAGCTATGATGGTGTTCAAAACCAAGGTTTTGAAAGCCACGACTACTGGGCAGAAGTGTCGGGGCCCTTGTTCTCATTGCCCGCCGGTGATGTGTACTTCGCGGCCGGTATAGAGAAGCGCACAGGTGAGTACTACGATACGCCGGATGCACTGATCTCGAGCGGTGGCTCGTCATCGAACTTCCGTGAGCCTACGAAAGGCCAGACGTCTGTTACGGAAATGTTTGTGGAAGTAAACATGCCTTTGCTAGTTGACGCACCCTTTGCCAAGTTGCTCGAGCTAACCGTGTCAGGTCGAAAATCCGACTACGAAGCCTCGGGCCTAGTGGGTGGAATCAGCACCTCAAACGACCCAGGTAGCCCATCTACCTTCGAAATAGGCTTGAAATGGCGACCTATCGATGACCTCTTAGTTCGTGCCACAATGGGCGAAACGTTCAGAGCTCCCGCGGTCGGGGATCTTTACAGCGGTGGTGGTGAAGCCTTCCCATCGGTACAAGACCCCTGTAACCAAAACAACTTTGGCAATCAAAGTGCAACGGTACAAGCCCGCTGTCTAGCAGCCGGTGCGCCCGTTGGCGGTGCTTTGCAACCAACAACACAGCTGCGTTCACTGGTTGGCGGTGCTCCTGATCTTCTTCCAGAAGAAGGTGAAAACTACACTGTCGGTCTAGTATACACCCCAAGCTACGCAGAAGGCTTGAGCGTTGCTGTCGATTTCTGGTCTATCGAGTTGACCGATGTAATCGTTACGCTAGGCGCTTCAACTGTACTTAATCGTTGTTACTTAGACGGTTCCCAACAGGATGACGCGTTCTGTGCTCTGATAACTCGTAAGGGTGACGGATCAATCGAGACCGTTCGTACCACCAGCACCAACGCCGCTGTTAATACCGTTGAAGGGGTAGATTTAGGCGCCATCTACAATATGGACACCGATGGCCTCGGCAACTTCCGTTTCAGCTTTGACGCGACCTACTACACAAAAGACGAGTATGCTCAGTCTGTAACGAGCACACCATCTGAGTCATTTGGGTGGTATGACGGTCAAGCTGATTTCCGCTGGAGAGCCAACGCGACTGTAGACTGGATGTATGATGCTTGGAGTGTTACTTGGAACATGCGCTTCCTTGATGACATGAAAGAAGACTGCTGGATATCTGTATACTACATTGCAGACGCACCTTGCTCGAATCCAAATCAGCCGAACAACTTTGGCTATGACGGTGTAGAGAAAATGGATCAAACCACTTACCATGACGTACAAGTGAGCTATGAGATCAACGAAAACATGAACGTATTCGTTGGTGGCCGTAACATCTTTGGCACTGAACCTCCAAAGACTTTCGACGCGTTCGCACACGGCTTCGACATGGCGTGGGATATGCCTGAAGGTGGTTACTTCTACGGCGGTTTCAACTACCGCATGTAATCATGCTTGATGCGTAAACAAGAGAGGGGGCTTCATGCCCCCTTTTTTTATACCCAAAATGCCGTCACACTTATTTAAGAACCTAGCCTGGGAAAATGTATGAAAACTCAAGCAGCAGTAGCGTTCCGAGCAGGCGCTCCTCTCGAAATTTGCGAGGTTGACTTAGAGGGTCCAAAAGCCGGCGAGGTCTTGGTTGAAATAAAAGCCACTGGCGTGTGCCACACCGATGCGTTCACTCTATCGGGCGATGATCCAGAGGGCACCTTTCCTGCCATTTTAGGGCACGAGGGCGCGGGCATTGTGCGAGAGGTTGGCGCTGGCGTGACCTCCTTAAAGCCCGGTGATCACGTTATTCCTCTATATACGCCTGAATGTCGCGAGTGCGATTTTTGCCTGCACCCCAAAACCAACCTATGCCAAGCCATTCGCACCACACAAGGCCAAGGTGTTATGCCCGACGGCACCAGCCGGTTTAGCTTAGATGGCACCCCCATTTTGCACTACATGGGTTGCTCGACCTTTTCGAATTACACCGTGCTACCTGAAATTGCCTTAGCAAAAGTGCGCGAAGACGCACCCTTCGACAAAATTTGCTACATCGGCTGCGGTGTCACCACGGGTATTGGTGCCGTCGCCTTCACAATGAAGGTTGAACCCGGCTCTACGGTTGCAGTGTTTGGCTTAGGGGGAATTGGCCTTAACGTGATTCAGGGCGCCAAAATGGTCGGCGCAACGCGAATTATCGGAATCGACTTAAACCCAGAGCGAGAAGCGCTCGGGCGCCACTTTGGCATGACCGACTTCATCAATCCAAGCGAGTGCGACAACTTAGTTGACCATATCGTACAAATGACCGGTGGTGGAGTGGACTACAGCTTTGAATGTATCGGTAACGTTAAAGTGATGCGCGATGCATTAGAGTGTTGCCACAAAGGATGGGGACAAAGCTGTATTATCGGGGTTGCTGGTGCCGGTCAAGAAATTGCAACGCGACCCTTTCAACTCGTCACTGGCAGATCCTGGCGCGGCAGTGCTTTTGGGGGAGCGCGCGGCAGAACCGACGTACCCAGAATTGTCGATTGGTATATGGAAGGCAAGATTAATATCGACGATTTAATTACGCACACCATGCCGCTTTCAGAAATCAACACGGCCTTCGAATTAATGCATGCGGGTAAAAGTATTCGCTCGGTGGTGCTTTATGATTAAGATCATCTCTCGTAACACCTCGTTTACCGGCGAGCACATTCGATTTCAGCATGCATCTAGTACGACCGCGTGTGATATGACCTGCGCTGTATTCTTGCCGCCACAAATTACCGAAGGTGATGTTCCCGCATTGCTGTGGCTGTCAGGATTGACGTGCACCGACCAGAACTTCATGCAAAAAGCGGGGGCAATGCGCCTTGCTGCTGAGTTAGGTATAGCGCTAGTAGCCCCTGATACCTCACCCCGCGGGCCCAAGATCCCCGATGATCCTGAAGGTTCATATGATCTTGGCTTAGGTGCGGGGTTTTATGTGAATGCGACCGAGGAGCCTTGGCGCGCCCACTACCAGATGTATGACTACATTGTGTCTGAATTACCCGAGATACTGAGTCAGAACTTTCCTATCGATACCGATAATATGGCCCTATCAGGCCACTCGATGGGAGGCCATGGCGCGCTCACTATTGCACTCAAAAATCCCAGCCAATTCCAGTCAGTATCCGCTTTTGCCCCCATTTGTGCTCCCATGGACTGCCCTTGGGGGCAAAAAGCCTTTCAAGCCTACTTAGGTGAGGATGAAGAGGAGTGGAGTAAATACGACACTTGCGCTCTGATTGAAGCCGGCGCACCAGAGCTTCCTATGCTAATCGACCAAGGCCTGGCCGATGAGTTTCTTGATGAGCAACTGCTCCTTGAGGAGCTTGAATCCGCCTGTGTACAGGCTGACTACCAAGCGATTATTCGTCGTCATCGAGGCTACGATCACAGCTATTTTTTTATCGGCACTTTTATCGACGACCATCTGCGCTTCCACGCCCAACATCTAGGGCGTTAAACCCCCGCTCTTAACCATCAAACACCACTCTGTGATGAAATCAAAGGCAAAAAAAACCCGGCAAGCCGGGTTTTAAATAGCCAAGATCGCTTAGAACGTTGCACTTAAGTTGAAGTACATGTAACGACCCAATGCATCAAAGTACGCAGGGAAGGTATTACCGTTACCTGGCGCAGTGCCCGCATCTGAAGTCACAGCTGGATCTTTATCAAACAAGTTGCTGATACCGATCGTTGCAGTGTAGTTCTCTGTTGGGCTGTAAACCGCTGTCAAATCGAAGTAGGTGTATGAATCGAAATCAATCCCGTTCGAGTTTAAGTCATCGGTTTCGCCTAAGTAACGCATGCCCAGAGACACATTCGTGTCATAAGCTGTTACCAAGGTCGCCTTGTAGTTACCACTCCACTCGGGCAGCGGGTTTTTACCACATGAGCCACCCCAGTTACCGGCACACTCAACTGCTGCCTCACCAGGAAGTTCGATGATTTCGAAGCTCGACAAATAGGTTGTAACACCTTCAAGCTCTAAGACGCCCAATGGTGTTTCCATTGAGTAATCAAAGATGATGTCGATACCTTGAGTGGTTTCTTCAGCAATGTTGGTTGTTTGAGCGCTGATATAACCGCCTGTCAGCCACAAAGAACCATTGACTGGGTTACGGTTAATCAGGTTACAGTAAGTTGCTTGACCTGTTGTTAAACACTTGTCTAACGCAGTCTTAGCGCTCACTGATCCGATGCCATCAGTCACATTGATATCAAAGTAATCGATGGTCAGAGTCAAACCTTCAAGCATAGTGGGCGTCAAAACGATACCCGCTGTGAACGACTCAGCTTCTTCTGGTGCAACATTGGGGTTACCACCTGACAAGATATTGTACTGGTCAGCAGGTGATTTCAGGTCTGTTCCATACAGGTTTGCAGGAAGACCTGTGTTGGCACAGGCTGCCTGGCTTGCTGTCTGGCTTAAACCACAAGGATCGTCGTCCAAATCAACAAGACCAAAGCCAGTCGACTCAAACAACTCAGCAATGTTTGCATGACGCGTTGCTGTCTGGAAAGCGGTTCGCACTGCAACCTGATCATTCACACGCCAGAAAGCACCCAACTTGTAGGATTCAGTATCTTGACCTGTAGAGTACTCAGATGTTCGGTAGCCGGCGTCTAAGCTGATCGCTGTCGTGACCGGAATACCAAGCTCCATGTAGTACTCATCAACATCGTAGCCACCCTTCAACGCCAGTGCTGCACCACCTGAGCCTGAACGGTCGCCGGTACGGTTAGCGAGGTCAGGACGGTAGTCGGTTGTTGTTTCACGAGTCTCGTAACCCAAAGCAATAGAGATCGCTGAAGGTGCGCCAGGAATCGCAATACCGGTGTCACCCGATACGTACGCAGACAAGATGCGCTCTTTACCGGTTCCCAAAATGGTAGTTGCGTTAGCAATGTAGTTTTGCAGTTCTTGTCCGCCATCGATCACAGCTTGGATACCCCGGTCGCCAGGCAGGCCACCAGAAAACAAGTTGTAAGGAACACAGCTAGAATCAGCGCCTGTCAGTGCGGAAACGCACGTTGGCGTACCTGCAACACTCACCACATTCATGGCTTTGTTGATCGCAGCAACTGATAAGTCGTTACGATACTCTTCAGAGAAATCGATAGTAGACATCTGATACGACACGTCATAGCTCCAACGATCGTTCAAGTCACCACGAACACCAAAGGTTTGCACTAAGTTCTCGTACGTGAAGACCGCCTGTCGCGCACCGCCCTCGACATTACGCTTCAACGACGTCAGCGGCGCGTTATAGCCAAGGATATCGCCATCACCGACCGCCAAATCTAAGCCAGAGATATACGCAAGCGCATCTGCTGAAGTCGCGAAATCAGGCGCGTAATCACCGCCCATACCAACCCAATTCGAACAAGCTACCTGATACTGCTGCTCAGATAACAAAGGGTTGTAACACGGAATCGATTCAATATTTCCAAAAGTACCCGAGTAAGCAATCTGCGCATTAGATTCAGATTTCATGCTGCGGATACTAGCGTACGCCTCAGCGTACTCGTTGAGCTCGAACTTACCAAAAAAGCCGGTATTCAAGCGATCATCTGGGCGCTGAAAAAAGTTAGTCGGGTTGTAGTTATAGGTTTGTCCTGCTCTAGGAACAAACTCATCACCCTGCACTTTTAAATCAAGACCAGTCACAGTGGGATCAACGTTAACGAAACCACCGGCAGTATAGGCGCCAAAATCGGCCCAACGTCCAGGTGGAATAGTCGATGACCCACCACAGCGTGACGTACCGCCTGAAAGCGCACACGCAGAGATATCGTACTCACCCTGCAGGATTGGATCGGTCAAAGTCTTCTCGATGTACGCAGTCACATGGCCACGTCCCTCAAAAATTGACCCACCAAATGCCACTGCGAGCTTGTCGGTGTAGCCCGTTGTGATGTCGCCGGGCGCTTTATCATAGTCATAAGATTCGACTAAGTTACGCAGACCCTTGTCATCGTTTTCGTGCTGGTAAAAACTGTGTGTGTATGATGCTTTAAAGCCTTCAAATTCGTCATCTAAAATAAAGTTAACGACGCCTGCTACCGCATCAGAACCGTAAACTGATGACGCGCCACCCGTCAGCACTTCAACGCGCTCAACTAGGAGTGAAGGAATAGCGTTCAAATCGGCACAGCTAGAACCGCCGGTGCTGCCTGGCGCCATACGCTTACCATTTAACAGAACCAGTGTTCTTGAACAGCCCAGGTTACGAAGGTTAACCGTTGCCGTTCCGTTCGATCCATTAGACGACGTAATCGCCTGACCGGGCGAAATTTGGGGCAAGTCGTTTAGGAAATCTTCAACGCGAGTAATACCGCGCTCTTGAATGTCGGCACCGCTCACACTCGAAATGTGTGACGAGCTAACCACGTTCGGGTCAGTAATACGCGAGCCGGTAACAACGACTTCTTCGATTTCTTTACCCGGGGCTTCCTGCGCTAATGCGTGGGTTGATACAAGTCCAACCGCAATAGCTAAAGCACTCAGCTTTACGTTTTTCATAGTTACTCCTCTGAATAATTGGCGTGATCAAATAAAATTTGAGCACGAATGCAGAGTCTGAAGGATAACGCGACTGAAACTGAGCCTTTATAACGGCAATACTTCACAAAAATGTCATATTCCGGGAACTTTTGCGTAAAAGTACCATGCTAGCAGCGCAACCGAGCTGCGCTCGGGTCGCCATCGCTCACCCCACTGGTCGAGCTCGCGCTCGCTGAGCCGGCAAGATGCACCCACCAGCCGGCTAATACCGGCGCGTACCGCTAAATCGCCTATGGGCCAAACGTCAGGCCGCTGTAAATTGAAGATGAGATACATGTTCGCAGACCAGAGCCCAAACCCGGGTAAAGCGATGAGCCGCTGCACAACATCCTCGTCCGACAACTGAGACAAAACCTCAAGGTCCAGAGACTTGCTCAAGATCGCCTCGGCGAGCGCACGTAGATAGCGGATCTTTGGTCGGGACAAACCAACACCGCGCAAAGCCTCATCTGACAACTGAGGTATCACTGCATAGCCGCCTCCATCCAACAGACTTGCCAACCGAGCGTTAATTGTCGCAGCCGCTTTGGTACTGAGCTGTTGCCCCACAATGATTCGCATCAACGACTCAGGATCGCTACTACCCACTCGCTCCGGTGGGTAGCCAACCTGATTGATGGCAGCGCGTATGTACCTGCACTCCGCAGCCAACCCTTCAAGTGCATCGCGAACAGATTCAAACGCTAAACTCATGCCCTACCTCGGTCGAATTTGCAATTAACAGATGAAAAGATCGCCAGCCAACAGCGATCGGTCGTGTGATACTGTAACAATCTAGTGTAAGGATCACGATCATGTATTTTTACTATTACAGCTCTCCGGTCGGCACGCTCCGATTAGCGGGAACCAATGAGGCTTTGCATGAGCTTCGCTTCCCCAATGCATTCGCCATTGGAGAGACACCTTCCCGATGGCAGTTTAACGAGGCCTGCTTCGAGGAAGTCTGTTCGCAACTCGACGATTACTTTCGAGGTGATCGCAGGCAATTTGACTTACCCTTGGCAAAGAGTGGTACCGAGTTCCAGCAAGCGGTGTTGAGCGCACTGCAAACCATCCCTTACGGTGATACCCGAGCCTATGCCGATATCGCGACCCAAATCGGCCGACCTAAAGCGGTGCGGGCTGTGGGTGCCGCTAATGG
>Ga0129324_10002253_pt1 | contig 11973 bp, 10 predicted proteins | sample CPBDNA_7_FD_96879 | JGI IMG/M metagenome (GOLD analysis project Ga0129324, IMG submission 96879) | Freshwater to marine salinity gradient microbial communities from Chesapeake Bay, USA - CPBay_Spr_15_0.2_DNA | ecosystem: Environmental > Aquatic > Marine > Coastal | place: USA: Chesapeake Bay... | reverse complement strand
CCCGCCTTCGCCGTATGAGTGTTCACCAAATTTGGTCGAAAGTCGGAAAGTGCAGTGCGTACTTCGACTAAAGCCCGCAAATCATCAAGGGGAGAAACAGCTCGACCCAGATGCTTAACTCGTTTAAACGGCAAATGAGAGACAGCGGGATCTTCGATTTCACCATCCTGAACGGATCCGGCAAGTATGAGTACCTCATGGCCGTGCTCTTGTAAGCCAGTTGTTAGAACATCCAACCAACGAGCGGTACCACCTAGATTCATGCGGGCAATTACATGAGCGATTCTCATTCTTTTAGCATTCGCCCAGAAAACCTACTCGCATTGATTTCGCGATAAATCTTCGAATAAAGCCGCTCACTGAATCGAATAGCCTTACCACTAACTGACTTATCCAGAATTGAGACTCGCGTCCGATTTCGCGGCGCCCAAATGGGAAACCTTCTCCCGTCTAGCTCCCAATCTGGTGCCCAATAGGTTTCATCGGGAATCAATCGTGCTCCGTGTCTCTTAATTAGCCCGCTGAAGATTGCCTGATCGTGACGATGATCTCGAAACGAAGCATCATTTGGAACTCTGCTCTGTGTGTCATCTACGAAACGGTAATTCTCAATAATGCACATCTCGAGCCACTCAGCGCTGAAGTCCAAATTTGAAGAATCCAATCGATAAAAAGAAGGTGCTGTTTGAATCTGGTCACTCAGGCGTTCCTCAAGAGTAAGCCCAAGGGCCAGCATCGTGTCAGTTTTTGACCAGGTCTGCTCTGAATGTCCAACCAGTTGCATGGCGAGTCGTCCAGGCCCCTGCATACTCCAATCAAGATATTGTTCCCAGCGATCTTGGGACTCTGGATCAAAGTTAATCTCGCAGCCGCCATCCACATAAAGCACACAGTCAACTTCATTAACCCAAGTTTGCATCGCCCTCTGAATCAAAAAAGGCTTCCAAAGCCAGTACCCGAAGCCCCTGACTTCAGGCCTAAGCATGCCACGGTGCTGCTGAAAGAACTCCGGGTAATTAGCGCGCAGGGACTGGTCACTAGATACAGAGATCTTCGTGAAACGCCCAGATTCCTCAGCCTGCCGGCCAAGTCGCCGAGCGGCAGCTCGCCAATTAGGCGAGCCCGCCCCAAAGGTAACTAGACCCATGCGCGGGAGGGATTTCATCTTGCTCTTCTTCCTAAATAGCGCCTTTTAACAATCTCAATTACTGCAGTTCCCATGGCGCGGAATCCAAGGACACACAGGGATCGACACAGGAACTTTCCGACTCTAAAAGTTCCATAAACAGGACCCTCTCCTCGGAACAAATAGGGTGTGCTGGAAAGTGACACGTAACTCAGTAGGAATTTCTCATCCCGGGAGTTTGGTTCTGCATTTATTATGCTCGAGATCGTGGAAAACCCATTTCTAAAGTAAGTGTTTGTCGAGGTGAGTTGTCCCTGAACATCAGCGTAATAATAGGTGTAACCAATTTCCGGGATAACTCGAGTGCGAGGGTTAGCTAAGGCTAAGCGATAAGAAAACACCACATCCTCCGCACCCAGTTCCTCGGGAAAAAACACTCGCGATTCAAGTAGGAAATTCTTACGATACACTTTTCCCCACACTGCAGCCCTTTCCTTTAATACCGAGTGGCTCTCTACCCACAAACTGTCCAACTCGACACCGAGAGGCAGCACAACTTTCGAAAAGTCTTGACCATTAGTCCGCAGGTAGCCACATATTGCGACGTCTGCGCCGAATTTTACACAATCATCCACTGCAGCGAACAAAATACTGAGACGGCACTCATCGTCAGCGTCTGCGAATGACACAAAGTCTCCTTTCGCATGGGTCATTCCGGTATTACGGGCCGTTCCCGGACCCCTGCCGGACGAAGCGACTAACACGGCCCGACGATTGACAACAAAATTTTCAAGCCGCTCTCGGGAGCCGTCGGTGGAACCATCGTCGACAAAAATAATGTCTAATCTTTCATCATCTGGTAGTGAAGCCAAGAGACGTTTCAAAGACTGACCTGGGTTGAACACAGGAACGATAATGCTCAGCGAGCCGCGCTTGTGCGAGCCTTCTGATGTCAGTTCCTGCATATCTGTATCCTGCCATAGTGGTCACTGTGCGCTTTATGCGAATGTGGGACGGTTTTTCTGCTGAGGATGACGAAAAATTAGTTCCTGTCATTCAACAGGCGGTCGAAGCCCCCCTAGAATTTACCAAGGACCCAAAGGCACATGTGGATATTGAGGTTTCCTCCGTGTATCCCTCGCGAATGGCCTCATATCGGAATATCGCCCGCGCCTCGTGGGGTCGCCTGGCCGGTGGGCCAAGCGCTGATCCCCGGTCCCACTTTACAGATCCGCCAAAGTCAAGAACCGCCAGAATCGGTATCTGGTATACAGCTGAGAATGTTCGCCCACCGGTATCAGGCTGGGATATCACCCTTTCCTTTGATCGAACCGGATGGACACCTAATAATGTTTACCTTCCTTTCTGGCAGTTGGGTACTAACTTGTATGGCGGAAAATCACAAGGATTTCTGGGCCGAACCCTGTCAATCGACGAACTCGTTTCTTCTCGGGACGGAAAAGCAGGTGATCGACCTCAATTCTGCTGTGCATTCATTCGCAACCCGGATCCGGTGCGTATGCAGGCAATAGCCGCTTTGAGCCAGATTGGTGAAGTTGACGTCTATGGCATTGCCAGTGGGCATTCTGTTGAGGACAAAATGGCTATCGCATCAAGCTACCGCTTCGTTCTTTGTTTTGAGAATGATCTCTACCCTGGCTATGTGACCGAAAAAATCTTCGATGCATGGGCAACCGGCGCTGTTCCCTTGTGGTGGGGAATTGATTCTCAGCAAACCTTGAATACTGACGCATTTCTCAACCTAAATGATTTTTCAACCATTCAATTTTTTGTTGATTCGGTAACGGAACTAGAACGAAAAAGAGAATACATTTCTGCCATAAGCAGTCTCCCCTTATTGCGTGCAAACCCAAATGGCTTCAAGACCGCAATTGATGAGATCCGTTCACTAATCATTGACTCTACGATACCTTGACTGACAAGGAAAAGTAAGATTTTGAACCTACAAAATATCAAAATAACAAGTTCGAATTAATAACAACAATATTTGAGTCGACTAGGAATTCTAGTATTTGTCATTGAGCCTATGGCGAACCTGCGCGTGTTGGGAGTTCAGTTCTTTGCAAAAGCGTGAGAACTACCCAACAGAAAAAGTGTACGGTTGATGCAGCCTTTAATGATCTCCAACCAAAAAGCGTGAGGCTCTATCTTGCATAGATGGCAATTGGTTTAAGCGCTCCGCCATGTCGCCGAAGACGGAAATGTTAAAACAAAAAACCTAGGCTAGTTGATCAAGAAATAACGCAGTTCGTCCTAAATCCAAGTACTAAACCACGTCTCTCTCACTGAAGCTACGCGTATTTGGTTTTTCATCTATTTCACAGGCATAGTCTTTTTCCAAATCCCACATCAATGCACGTATACCGATTAGATGCCATGTATAGAAACCTATGTGACAATTCGTGAGCACTTCGTCATGCGTGCATCAGTAAAAAGTTTACCCGTAACTTTCACTGAAAACAAGGCCAGCCCAAAATGCACACGTCGTAACTTGAATCTCAACTACATGTGGTCAATTGACCTCTAATTCAACAACCAACCCTGTGTTGCGGCAGTGTACCTTAATTCATTTGCACTCTTTTCAACACGGTGTCGAATGGTTATCGCAGCAATATGTACAACTGCTTGAATACACCATTACGCAACGGCGGCAGTAAATCGTTCGATACCCAAACATGTTAGTCAGTTGCAGCTGAATACACCCAATAATCCACACATCGCCCGTGCAGCTGTTTCTCAGCGTGCGCAGACTCTACCTCTGATCCCAGCAACCATTCTTGAACTCTTTGAATATCAAACGATACACTGCTATCAACAAATGCTTTGACTATACATTTAATACAACTTCAAAAGAGTTTATCGCGTTTCCCCAATCGGCCAGCGCGTACTTACTAGATCTATGGATTAATTGAATTGAGAAATCAAGATTGGTCGTTGTGAACCAATATGGTGGCCTATGCGAATCAACAAACTTAGAGGATAGATTTTAGTGAGAGGACAACATGAGTCTCAATGATCATATTCGACGAACACTCGCGAGCAACCTCGCGCGCTTCCCTCACTCATGGCTGGACAAAGGCGAGGCAATTTTTCAAGAAGCGCAAGGCAAGGGTTGGGGTTATGGCGGTGTCACTCACGAGATTGCGGCTTTGACCAAGTGCCTGACTAATGCAGGTCTTGCAGAACCTCTTATAATTCTTGATGTTGGTGCCAATACTGGTGACTGGACGGACGCAGCTCATTCTGAATGGCCAAGAGCTAGAATCTTCGCCATCGAGCCCTCATTGCCTGCCTATTCTAAACTTTGCAAGCGAATGGAAAAGATTGATAACGTCAGTAGTTGGAAACTCGCACTTGGCGAAGTATGCGGAGAAGCAACGCTCTTTTCAAATGAATCGGGGTCCGAACTTTCATCACTTCGACAAAGACACCTTGAGCACTTCGGTGTCTCCCTATCGTTGACTGAAGAAGTCGCATTATCTACTCTCGATGACTTCGTAATGGATAACGGAATCCCTGCCGTAGACGTTTTAAAGATTGACGTCGAAGGGTATGAGATGGAGGTCTTGCGTGGGGGTGAGGAAGTCTTCAAGAAGGTTAAGGTGGTGCAATTTGAATGGGGCGAGCCGAGCACAGGAGCATCAGTCCACTGGGTAGATTTTTGGTATTTTTTCTTAGAACAAGGCATGACAATCTACCGAATTACGCCTCAGGGTGCAAAAGAGGTGACGCGGTACCATCCAAGAGATGAAGTTATGACTTGGACTAATTACTTAGCAGTCAGGCAGGTTTGAGAGAAATGCGCGCTTCCACACCCACAACACCTATCAGCCCGTCAGGGTGTGTGGGCACAGATCTGTAAGGCTGAACCATACATAGTTCATCTTCTTCAACGTGAAGTTAATCGCCAGAATGAATCGATGGTCCTTGCAATTGTAGTTCCTTAAGAATGGGGGCGTTCAACTAATTGCCGAAGATCGTTGTGATTAAATCCGCAACGCTGTATCAAACACCTTCAAGTGCCGCACGAGTGAGTTTAGATCTACTCACCTGGTTCAGTTTGATGCGTTCCACAAAATCACACTTTGAGTGTCCCCGCGCGACGACCTACCTCCTTTTTTGGCCACCTTCGGGTTATGGTTTTCAATAGTTTCCCGCATAATTCGAATTTCATTCGTCAAGACCACCCTCCGCCCGTTGGTTTTAGGACAACTCTCACTTTGCGTTGGATCCACACTTCCAGAACACCCATAATGCATTTACGCACTCTGATGGGGCTCGATGCAGAAATCTTCCAGGGGCTCTCACCTCCCCGTCGCATGACAAGAATATTTTGCCACCGCGCTCATAGTCTCTACTTTTTCGTTCCAAAATTGACTCGGAAGTTGAGGTGACATTGCCTACTTGATCAGATCAATCTGATAGATTGCTCACGTCCTGCGGACACCACCCAGACCACATCTGTCGCACCAATCAGAACCACTTTTCAAGGGCAATGTCGGAGACAAGAAGTTAATGCCCCTGGAATCGGATGGTCAGGAAAAACTTTTTGGATTCAACCCACAGCACGATTTCCTTCGATTGACATACTAACTCAAAAACCCGTCTGGACTTGATCAAGAAACAAAAGCGAGACCTTCAACGGTGGATTTCAAAAACTGCACTTAACCATGGAAACAAAGATGGTTTAATTCGAAGTTGTCTAGTTCCAAGAATTCCTGTTATTTGTTGAACCGAGGTCGATCCAACTTAGAAAAAATTGTGACACTTCTGTTTGCTCTATCTTCTATTCGTTCGAGTTATGTCGATAAACTTATATTTGGAGGGACGAAGCGCTCGAATGAGCATTCCTGCTCGCCCAAAACGGATACGGCTCTCCTTGCTTTCTCCACTTTTTCGAGGACTTTCCAAAATGCGCTTTCGGTGGTTCTGGCGTCCCTCCTGAGTTCAGAAATAGCACGGTGAATACTGCCTGATCATGTCGGTGCTCCACAACCTCAGAGTAACTCCGTTCGATGGGAGGGGGGCCAGCCAGCAGCCGGTAGTCGTTTACGCGCATGACATCCAACCACTGTGTGAGTCGATCTCGCGTTTCTTGACAATCGAACAGCATTAAAACTCCCGCGTCGACTTGCCTGGCAATGTTTGACTTGAAGTCAAAATCTGTGTGAATAAGTGGATCTCTCTTGGTTCAATTCCTCACGGGAAACGGGAATCACGGAGGCAAAAATTCCTTCGTACCGGTCTTTTCCACAATAGTCCAGCAGTTTTTCCCCACCCACTCTATTTCGAAGATTCTGGTCGTAGCCAGCATTGAAGTCAATGAAAGAGTCACCTTGATTCATCTTGTCAAGAATCGTAAGCAACATGATGGGTTTCCACAACCCATAGCCAACAGCTGCAAAGGTTCTGAATTGACGTTTGCTATGCGTGTTCACCTCAGACATGGATTTCTCTTGATCCTAGGCGGCCGGTTCACCTTGTAAATAAATTCGACGTTCCTTTAATCTAATTTGTTGGTCAATATAACCGGCCATCCCACGAGAAATCGAGGAAGTATCGAATGTATACGGCGGTCGCAACTGCAGTTAGTGTATCCATTTCATGACTACGTTGTAATGGTGGTAGAGGACTTGGAAATGTTCATGTACTGCTTCATCTGCTAAGACGAGAGTGCCTTTCCCAGGAATCGGATGTGAGCCCGAAGTTGATATGCTTGTACCTTCTCCCAGAAGGAAAGGTTCGATTGGTGTGTCATCAATGACCACTATGCTACCTGGCCCCAACAGCGGGTAAAGAGCCTTCCATTCATTTAATCCATGTTCCATCGCAGGAAGCGGATTGTCCAGATCTAAATCCCAACTATCGAGGTAGGCAAGATCAACCTTGTCGTAGCCGGCTGGTACCGAAAAATGCTTCAGGAAATTGACGCTGTCATCAACATGGAGGTGAGTTTTGGCGCCAACTGCTCCCCTCAAGTTCTCACTTGGCTCTCTTCGAACATCCACAGAGTGAAAGATCCCGCCAAAATCCTCAACGTATCTTGCCCAGAGTCTTGTTGAATCTGTGCCCCAAGCTGATGTACCGGTTTCGATGATAAGGGCAGGACTCTCTCCCAACTGACGCAGCGCGAACGTCAAACCGACCCTGTTGATATGTGAGGGCTCCGAGTAAACTCGAAAGTGCCAACTACATAGTTCATCTATCGTTTTGAAGTGCGCAGGCATCTCCTTCTGCGCTTTCATTTTTCGTCTTCGATTTCTCGTGCGGAGTACGCTAGTAATCATGTTCTCTCCTCTATCGATTATTCTAAGCCAAGTCGGTTCCATCAGTCAGGGCGGGGAATTATCCGGTGAATAGACGAGCGCAGAGAGCAGCCGAGGCGCTAAGTAAAGCAGTGAAAACCAGGTCAAGGTCCGCACATATGCATTACAACACTTTTTATCAGCCCACTCGGAAAAAAATACAAGGAAGCCCGCCGCGTATATTTAATCTTGACTTGCACGTCAGCGTCATCGCAGATCTCGGCGTAGAGTTAAAGAGGAGAGAAATAGACCTCACTCGCTGGTCAATTTCTGGCCATAACTTCATACAACGAAAAATCTTTACAGCGCCCGACCCTGTGAGAGTGGTGAATGCGAAAACCTGGAATCAACTGGACGAAAATATGATTGACCGGTTTCAAGACATTTATGGTCGGTATCTCCGCTCGTTTGATGGGTTCGTTGCCTGCTTTACACCCACGTTTGCGGAGCTTTTTCGTGGGCTTGATCGGCCTACCCTGACGATAGCAGCGACCCGTTATGAAGCGCCGTATTCGACTGATCCCAACCAATGGCAACGATTTAACGAATACATACGCGCGGAAGTAAGTACAGGACGCATGATTTTAGCTGCAAACAACCGTGGCGACAGAGACTATTGCGAACACTTCACGGGAATTACTCCCCGGTATGCGCCCTCCCTTTGCGACTACACCTCTACTTTCTGGACGGGGTCTTCGGGAGTCAACATCATTCAGTCTACTGACCAAGAAATGATACAAAAAGTCGTTAATGAGTCGCGAGGATTTTGGCAAGACAGCAAAAGAGCGCTTAGGAGTGGCCATTCTTGGGATCAAGTCGCATCCATGAGAGAAATCTTCATTATTCCTTACAACATTAGCACCATGACTCTCTTCGAGCTTGCGACACTTGGCGTTCCCGTCAGTGTTCCCAGCCGTCGTTTTCTCAAGGATCTTGCAGGTGAACAAAAAGGTGGAGCGCTTTCCCAGTTAACGTGGTTTCAGGTTCATGGGATAGAACCCCCAACGGGTATCAAAAACCCAAACAACTCGAATCGTGGGGATTTTCTTGATTGGTGGATGGACAGAGCTGATTTTTACGACCCTGAACTCATGCCCAACGTTCGCGTCGTTGACTCTGTCACAGAACTTCTTGCTTGCCCGCATCCAGTTACAAAAAAGAGCAAAACAGTGTGGGCAGAAATAGTTCAAAAACGCAACTTTGAGATTAGCAAGAAACGTTCTTCCCTGATTTCTGACTTCATTCAGATGATGAAATAAATCACGCGGTATCCGCTGAGTTCACTTCAGAGAACATAAAGTTCTTCCACCATGACAGTCGAAGTCTGTCGACGTCATGCACTCCGGAGCCCAGATCTTTCCAGGACTTTTCCAAGAAGTCCTCCTTTGTGATTTCCTCCCACTTATTGACCCACACCACTGGAAGGTCTTTCAATATGGCTTGCATGTATGGGGTTCGAGTAACAATTGGATATCCCCCCATATAGAGGGTTTCCCACACACGGACAGTGTCCATCCCGTTGCCTGACGGGCAGAGAACAAAGTTATATTTCCGTAGGTCCTGTAAATACAAACTTCTTCCCTCGTCCGTCATTTCATATCGCTGGAAAACGCTGCTCGGTACTGAACGAGCAACCTCCACAACAGGAGACCGAACAGACAAACTCGTGTCAATGGAAAAGTTGACGTAGCAGGAACCAGAAAACAGGTCGCGAGATGGCTGCTTTGACCAAGCGGCTAAGAAATGTTCTGTATTGCCAAGTATTCTATGAAGAGGGCTGTCATCACAGTTGTTTGTTAATCCCTGTGGAATCGCCTTTACGAGGTCCTTGAAGGGTGTTGCATTTGTTGCAAATATCCTGCGTATCCCGCGTATTCTCAGCAATCTTGCTTGCCAAGGGTCAAGATAGCAATCAGAATGCCCGACAATTACAGCTTTGAATAAACCATTACCTTGGCGCAAAAGCGCTTTTCTCGGCTCTTCCCTCCAGACACCCGATCGGAATAAAAAATCCCTTTTTTGGTAGAGAAAATCTTCGTTCTGCCGCGAAAAATTGAGATACCCATCCGTTGAAATGAAATCGTTTTCCTGCGCTAGGGCAATTAGATTCGAATCCTTGAGAGCCATGCAGAAACCCTAACCTGATTCTAGTTCAAACATCCATATTATTGAATGTGCCGAAAATGAGTTTTGGGTGCCTCACCAAAGCCAAGATAGCCTTCAGTTTTGTCTTCGTAAATTCTTGCCTAATGACTGGCACCTAATTGCCCGTGTTCCATGAGGAAGCAATACTAATTCCTCGTTGGCTGCTTTTAGCAAGTGTTCTTACTTTGTGTCGCAGTCTTAAATCACATCAAATTCATGATTCGTGAGTTGCAGACTAGGACAGGAGTCGATCCTTACCGCGCACTATCAAACAACTTCACAATGACCAACAGTCTTAGTCCCCATTTTTTAATCGTTAATCACGACGGCCCGCTACCAAAATTACATTCACTCAGGCATAGGGCGAGGACATCCCCCCACAAGTTGTCACGGTGGCCGCAAGAAGCGAGTCAGAATGTGTCGATGTCAAGCAGGTGATGCAACTTAGCCGCTTGCCAGTGGTCACATTTTTCCAAAACAAGGAAGGCCCCTTGAACCCCTCCCAGTAGCGGAAGTGAACAACTTTGTTCTGCTTGCGAGTGCTCGGGGGCGTTAGCACCGAGGAATAACGATTCTTTCGTTGTACCTTCCCAGTGAGCCCGCATAGCATGCCCTTGCTCCCGCAGAGCAACAGTATCTCCGTGCATGGATGGGACCATTTGTGGATTAACCATGCCGGCACTTGATAAGTATCGAATCGAGAATCTCGTGCGGCTATTTCCCCCCCTAACAGGTTATCCGAGCAAGCATGCATCTCCTGACTGTCCTCGTAGGTGATCGTTAAAACTACTTCTTTCTTCACAGGTGCAATTCAAGTTCTCGCACAGATAAGTCCTCAGAGAAATCAAGATCACGACTTTATCTACCTCGTCCTGTCGGCGTTCCAATTCCTTGCGAGACCCGATTCATGGGTCACCGCACCAGCCATCGCACCTCGGCACCGATCGATTCCGTTGAATAACTGATAATCGTGACTCTCGGAAACCTAAACGGAGTTCGCTTATTTCCGGACCAGGCGCAGGCACATTTCAATTTCCAGCTCGATAGATCAGCACATTGTTCATAGACATCTCGACCACCACTTTCGAGAACCTACTCGGCAGACCACTTGAGCCTCTTCTACCTTCATAGAAACAAGTTTGATTGCGGCAATAGAACCCGAACCTTCCACAAATGTCGATGCTGTTCAGGTTCACCACCTGAAGTATCAGCCCGCACTTTTTGGAACTTAACGATCATGTGTTTTAAAGAAGTTCCTTTTGAATTTCAGAAAAAGCCTTTTTAGGACACGTCCTATTCTCTGTGACAGAAAAACAGTGGTGAGTTTTGCCTCTAGCAACAGCGCACGACTGTTCAATGGCGTTCTCCTCCTTAAAAGTAAAATCCAATCCAATGAGGTTTTGACACTGGTAGATAGAACGCGAGAAGCTGTGTATTCCCTCGGGTATTTAACATACACGCCGAGCTTCTTCGAAAATTTTCCATGACTTCCACGAGTTGCCCCATTTGGCAACCTGACAGCGAAACCAAAATACGGAATCCTAACTAGGTTATCCCAGAAACCCAATTCGACATATCTCACCTTCAGGAACGCCTCAGGGTTGGCTCCGTCCACCTGGCCATTCGCAATCGCGGTTTCCATTTCAATTCTCAATTTTTCTGGATCAAAAAAGATGGGTTCAGCGATCTCTAAGTAATCAGACATCAGTGAAACTGGAATGAGTGCATACCGATCACAAACCCCTCCATAGTTCTCGCCGTCCAAAACAGTTATGCCTTCTTTTGACAAGACTTTGAGAGGCGGATGAGGGGCAAGCCAAATAAAATCGGAACGAACGACTAAGAACCAGTCGTATTGTTCAAGTAGTCCATTCGATAGGAGGTGCCCTCGCAGAAGATGGCGAAAGTAGAACTGGATTGCACCCGACCCGAGCTTGGGACAAGACTTGTCATCAATTTCTCCGATTAGCCCTCTGCCAACTTCGAGAAGCGTCTTCCATTGATCATTCCCAGCAACACTTGAGTATTGATTCGCCCAATTACTTGGTTCCTCAATTACCCACTCATAATTGGCATGTTCGTGAAATGGGTTTAGATTCGACTCATCCCTAGATACACATAGGGCCAAGTCACTATCCAGGGTCTGAATGATATTCTCATAGAAACTCGTCCAGGTGGCCTGCCATGCCCGAGTTTCACACAAAATAATTGTAAGGACTCGATCTTTACTCAATGCATCACCTTTATCTGAAACTTGCTCACTCAAACGCCGATTGAGGCTCATTATTCTATTTCGAGCGTGACTCCACATTAGACGGGCGTACTTGCTTGATAAACTCCGGAGAATCCAAATGCCGAGCACCTTGGAAATTAGAT
>Ga0129324_10002249_pt1 | contig 11985 bp, 10 predicted proteins | sample CPBDNA_7_FD_96879 | JGI IMG/M metagenome (GOLD analysis project Ga0129324, IMG submission 96879) | Freshwater to marine salinity gradient microbial communities from Chesapeake Bay, USA - CPBay_Spr_15_0.2_DNA | ecosystem: Environmental > Aquatic > Marine > Coastal | place: USA: Chesapeake Bay... | reverse complement strand
AATAACAGAGCCGACACAAAAAGTAGCAATGTATAATAAAAGAAATATCATAATATGTGTAATGGTCCTCCCTCTAACTATTTCATTATTTATTTTAAGAGAAATAACCGCATTAGGATGAAGGATTCTTTTAAACTCCAGGAAAGTATTTCTAAAAAACACTATACTTCGAATCACCTTCATACCTCCACTGGTGGAACCAGCACATCCACCAACAAAGAGTAATAAAAAGAAAATAATAACGGCAAAAGTTCCCCATTGCATAAAATCAGCTGAGGCAAAACCTGTAGTCGTTATGATCGAAACAACTTGAAAAGCTGCTTCTCTAAAACTTCGCTCCCAATCATTATCTGTAATATCTTTAATTTGAAACATAATAATAAGGATGGCAATGATAACGAGATATAAATAGGCTCTAAACTCATCCATTTTCCAGACATTCCTCCATTTTCCCTTAAAAGCCATATACAGAAAAGAATAATTAGCCCCTGCAAGGAACATAAAAATAATTAATACATATTGAATGTAAGCAGATGGAAATGCGGCGATACTTGCATTTTTAGTTGAAAATCCTCCTGTTGCCATAGTAGTGAAAGAATGATTGATAGCATCAAAGAGATTCATTCCACCAAAATATAATAAGGCAATCAAAATTATTGTAAGGCCAAAGTATAAAAACCAAAGCCTTTTAGCAGTTTCTCTAATACGAGGATGAAGTTTATCGGAGGTTGGACCGGGAGCTTCAGCGACAAAAAGTTCAATGCCGCCAATGCCGAGTAGAGGCATAATGGCCACAGTCAAAACGATTACGCCCATTCCTCCTATCCATTGAATGAAACTTCTCCAAAACAGGATATCCTCAGGAAGAGATTCTATTTCAGATAGAACAGAAGCGCCAGTGGTTGTAAAACCTGAAACAGATTCAAAAAAAGCATCGGTTACATTAGGGATTTCATTACTTAAAATAAAAGGAAGCATTCCAAAAAAAGTCATTATAATCCAACTAAGGGTGACTATTAAGTAACCTTCTCTTTTGTGAATGGTGCCATTTGGTATTTTACCACCCCATAAGAAAAAAAGAATACCAGTTACCAATGTTATAACTCCTCCTCCTGCTAATGGAAAGGGATGATTACCGTAGATAAACGACACAACTAAGCTGCTAAAAAAAAACATGCTGAGTATCATCTGAAGTGCGCCTAAGACTCTGAATACTGCCCGCCAATTTATCATTTCACAAGAATAATAGTTCTAGTTCAGGAATAGCTTCCGATAAAGTAAAAACAATAACTTTATCTCCTTTAATCAATACAAAATCTCCATTTGGAAGAAAACTATCTTCGTCTCGGATTACCCCCGCAATAAAAGCATTTTTAGGGAAGTTGATTGATTTTAATGGCTTATTTAAAAGATTAATGTCCTTTTCTAACGAAAATTCTATAATTTCAGCATCGACCCCGTGCAAACTTGTAATTGCTTTAACAGAGCCTTTTCTCACGAATCTAAAGATGTTATTCGCGGCAATAAGTTTCTTATTTATCAGAGTATCCACGCCAATATCCTGCGACATGTGCGTGTAAATTTTACTTTCTACCTGGGCTATTGTTTTGTAAACACCAAAATTCTTAGCGGTCAGACAGGCAATAATATTGGTTTCCGAATTATCTGTCAGCGCTAAAAAAACATCACTTTTACCTAATCCATCTTCCTTAAGCGTTTCAAAATCAGAGTATTCTGCCTTTATAACCAAAGTATTATTCAACAACTCATTTAACTCTTTGCACCTATTCTTATCTTTTTCAAAAATAGTAACTCTGTATTCTTTTTCCAGCATACTTGCTGCAAGAAATCCTTGTGCATTGCCTCCAAGAATAGCAATATTTTTTATGGCTTTATCCTTCTTACCAATTAATTGCTGTAAAATTTTAATTTTCTCCTTTTTCGATATAAAATAAACATGGTCATTTTTTTGAAAAACAGTATCTCCATTAGGAATGATTGTTTCAAAACTTCTTAAAATAGCCAAAACCCTAATATCTAAATCTTTGGCAAAATGAGGAAAATCAATCAAACTTAAACCAATTAATGGAGAATTTTCATCCAGCGTTACCCCGGTTACACTTATTTTACCCTCCTCAAAATCGAAAACGTCAGTGAAAGAACATTGCTTCACCAATCTGTATATTTCCTCAACGGCTAATTGTCTTGGAGAAATAAGCAGATCTATTCCCAACTTTTCAAAAACCTCCTTATTGGTATTTACTAAATATTCAGGATTATTTACCCTGGCAATGGTTTGTTTAGCTCCTAACTTTTTTGCTAAAATACAGGAAATTAAATTTGAATTTTCGAGGGTTGTAACCGCCAGAAATAAATCGGCACTTTTAACATTAGCCCTACTCAGGACTTCAAAAGAAGTGGCATCACCCTTTATTGTTAACAAATCCAGATGTCCAGCGGAATAATCCAAAACATCTTGATTCGAATCTATCAAGATAATATCTTGATTTTCAATAGACAATAGCTGAGCCAAATGAAAACCGACATCTCCAGCCCCTGCAATGATAATTTTCATGAAACTGACATTCAATAATTAAAATGCAATTTTACCAAAATTTGAGGAATACTTTGTTCATAAAAATATATTCTACTGTTATTTTAATTATCAGAGCCATTCTTAAAGAAATGATTTACCAATTCCAGAAATCAAGGGTACTGAATTTTTCAGGTATCCGGGGACTTTCCGGCATACTCCTTTTCTCTTTTCCTGTTTTTTGTGTTTTTGACATATTTCCAAGAAGACCGGAAATTACCTGAGGTGCAGAATATCCGTAGGAAAGCGCTTCGGTAATACTATTAGACTCTAATAACTGCACAGTTACCATACCAAGAATTAGTAAAAAAATAAATCCTACATAAAAATTGATAGATTTGAGATAGCCGGGTAAACTCAGTTGATACCGATTATTTATTATTCTTAACAAATCGGGAATGGCGCCACCGATAAGTCCGTAAAGAAGAAATTCATTCATAAAAACGATTATTTAATGAAAAATGATGAAAAAGATTTACATTAGATTATAATTTACAGCACCTAAAACTTTCAATTATGAAATTACATTACCTCTCACTTAAAATGTTATTAACGGTCTCTTTGGTTACTTTTGCTCAAGCTACGCTTTTTTCACAGATAACCGACCCAAAAGCTACAGAAGTTTGGGAACCGGAGCCAAGAAAAATCACTCCCGTAGTTGACAATATGCCTCCGTCTGATGCTATCATTTTATTTGACGGTAAAAATATGGATGCATGGACCGATTTAAAAGGAAATGCTTGTCCATGGCAAATATCAGAAAGCTTTCTAACCGTAGTTCCAAAAACCGGAGATATCAAAACTAAAAAGCAATTTGGCGACTGTCAAATACACATAGAATGGCGTGCTCCTATGGTGGTAAAAGGGGAAGGTCAGGGTAGAGGAAATAGCGGTATTTTTCTTCAGGAAATTTATGAATTACAAGTCTTGGACAGCTACGACAATAGAACCTATTCTAATGGACAAGCGGCTTCCATTTATAAACAAACAATACCTTTGGTAAATGCAAACAAGAAACCTGGCGAATGGCAGGTATATGAAATTATTTATAAAGCTCCACGCTTTAATGCCGACGGTATTCTTACTGCACCGCCTACTATTACGGTACTACATAATGGTGTTTTAGTTCAGCATAACACAGAAATCAAGGGCGCAACAGAATACATTGGACTACCAAAATTTAAAGCTCATGAAAAAGGTTCTTTAAGGTTACAAGATCACGGGGATTTGGTCAGTTTTAGAAATATCTGGATTAGGGAACTATAATGAACATCAAATTATTTAAAACCTCCTTTTTCCTGACTGTTTTTTGCCTTTATCATGTTAATATTTTTGCTCAGAAGGCAAATGAATCCATGGTTTATTCTCTAAAGAAAATAAACGAGTCAATTAAAGTCGATGGATTTCCAGACGATAAAGGCTGGAAGGAAATACAGCCAACTTCCCGATTTTACGCAGTACTACCCATGGATACTGGCTTTGCTAAGGTATATACCGAGGTAAAGATGTGTTTCGATGACAAAAATCTGTATTTACTAGCCATAAATTATGAAAAATCAGAGGGACCATACATGGTTGAGTCTTTAAGACGGGATTTTAGTTTCGGTAAAAATGATAATTTTCTATTATTTATCGACCCTTTTAATGATCAAACCAATGGATTTACCTTTGGATCCAATGCGATGGGTGCTCAATGGGACGGATTATTATACGATGGCGGGAAAGCAGATTTAAGCTGGGATAATAAATGGACCTCTGCCGTTCAAAGCGAGCCAGATAAATGGACACTGGAGATGGCCATTCCATTCACTACATTACGATACAAACCAAATGCAGATAAATGGGGTATAAATTTCAGCAGGTTAGATATGAAACCCACTGAAAAATCAGCCTGGGCTCCTGTTCCAAGACAATTTCCTACCGCTTCCCTTGCTTACACCGGGTACTTAGAATGGACAGAACCCCCACCCTCGCCTGGAACGAATATTTCACTGATTCCTTTTTCCCTTGGTTCCTACTCAAATAACAAAGTGAATCAAAAAGAAAAAAGTAATGTGGCTCTCGGTTTAGATGCCAAGGTCGCTATAAACAGTTCAATGAATCTTGATTTAACCCTTAATCCTGACTTTTCTCAGGTAGAAGTTGATGTTCAACAGACCAATCTGGACAGGTTTGAACTCTTCTTCCCCGAACGACGGCAGTTTTTCATTGAAAACGGAGATTTATTTAATAATTTTGGATATAATAACCTTCGTCCATTTTTTTCCCGACGCATTGGCTTACAAAATAAAATTGTTGGCGGGGCGCGTCTTAGCGGTAAACTCAACAAAAACTGGAGATTAGGGGTCTTAAATATGCAGATGCAGGCAAATGAAAATGAAACTACAGGAACTAATTTTGCTGTATTTGCATTGCAAAGAAAGGTGTTTCAACGCTCAAATATTGGGGTTATTTTAGTAAACAGAGAACGTTTCGGAGATGCAACTACTCTGGCAAACAGAAATATTGGTGTTGAATATAATCTTGCCAGTGCAAATAATTTCTGGAGGGGAAAAGTATTTTACTTAAACACCCTTTCTGCGAATAAGACAAACAAAGACCAACTCCTCGCTGCCGACATCCAATATACAAATAAGAATATTACTTATGGTATGAAATGGGAAGACGTAGGTAATCAGGTAAATGCCGAAACAGGGTTTGTTCCCAGAACAGGGTATAAAAGACTGAATCCAGGCGCAGGATACTTGTTTTTTCCGAAATCTGGAAAGGTATTATCTCATGGTCCCGCCCTTGAATTTAGCAGTTATTTTAATGAAAATTTCAAACAAATAGAAAATGAGCACGTTGCCATTTATAAAATAAATTTTCTTAGCAGAGCCGATCTTTTTATCTGGACGGCAACAAATAAGGTGAAGTTATTGGCTCGATTTGACCCAACCAATTATGCAGGTCATTTCTTAAAAGAAGGCACTACTCATCAATGGTACTCCCGTGGATTTGATTTTACCTCTAAACCACAAAGTTTAATCACTTACCGTGTATCTACGAGACAAGGCGGATATTATGCAAACGGAAAAAGAATTAGATTGGAGGGTGAATTTGGATATAGGATACAACCTTACTTTTCCATTTCATTACGCGCGTCTTATAATAATTTATCCTTTTTTGAGGACGAAAGGCTTCCAGAAAAACTCAGGAATAATCAATTTAATTTATGGCTTGCCGGTCCAAGATTTGATTTAACGCTGACAAATAAGTTGTTTATCACCTATTTTTTTCAATATAACAAGCAAATTGATAATATTAACAGTAATTTTAGGCTTCAATGGAGGTATAGTCCCGCTTCAGATTTATACTTTGTTTATACGGACAATTACTACGCCAATGCTTTTCAGTTAAAGCAAAGGCAATTTGTTTTGAAATTTAATTACTGGTGGAATCTTTAACCTATGGCAAAGAAGTTTTTACGATTTATATTGGTTTTACTCATTGGTTTATTTATTCTAATGGGGTCTGCCATCTATTATTTAGATGAAGATCTTCCAATTGGAACCTCTGGAAGTGAAGCTGATTTACTGGCTACAAAAATGGAGGAGGCCATTAACAAGCCAGGCTGGAATAAACTTAGATGGGTTAGCTGGACATTTCCAGGGGATAAAGTATATGTTTGGGATAAATACAGACAATTTTTGTTGGTTGAATGGGGCGGAAAACGCGTCATAATGAACTTGAAAAATAAGGAAGGAAAGGCCTGGCAGGAAAATCAGGCGGTTAGTGGAAATACCGCAGTAAAGTTTATAAAAACAGCCTGGGAAAGTTTTTGTAATGATAGTTTTTGGTTTATAGCCCCAACTAAAGCTTTCGATAAGGGGGTTAAAAGAGAAATGGTTATCATGCCTTCCGGTGAGAAGGCTTTAAAAGTAATTTATCAAGATGGTGGCGTAACGCCTGGAGATACCTATTTGTGGGAATTTGATCAAAAAACCAATTTACCTACTTCTTTTAAAATGTGGGTTAAAATCATTCCTATTGGAGGTATAAAAAGTACCTGGGAAAACTGGATTACCCTTCCGGGTGGTGCAAAGATAGCCATTGACAGAAAATTGGGTCCCGTTAATATTAAGATGAGTAACGTGATGTCTGGTAATAGCTACAAAGATTGTGGTTTGAAAAAAGACCCGTTTCTTTCCCTTCCTAAATAGCCATTTTTCTCTCTTACAATCCTAAAGCCTTCCCTTTTTCCTTCATATAAGCGAAGGCAGCGTCGTAATCATTTGGAATAATTCCATCAAGGATTGCTTCCCTTACAGCCGTTTTGATTAAGCCCACTTCTTTGGACGGTCCAATAGAAAAGGTAGCCATGATGAGTTCCCCTGTAATAGGAGGTTGCCAGTTACGAAGATTATCATTGGATTCAACCGCCTGAATTTTTTCCATGACCAAATCGTAATTTTCAAGATATTTTTGAACCTTCGATTGATTTTTGGAAGTAATATCGGCTTTACACAAGAGCATAAGGTCATCAAGATCATCTCCAGCATCTACAATAAGCCTTCTAATAGCTGAATCAGTAATATTTTCTTTAGTCAGAGAAATGGGTCTTAAATGAAGTCTGACCAGTTGCTGCACATACTTCATTTTAAAATCCATAGGTAATTTCAGTCTTTTAAAAATAGTATAAACCATCGTAGCGCCCAACACTTCATGACCGTGAAAAGACCACCCAATATCTGCTTGCCAACGTTTTGTCTGGGGCTTAGCAATGTCATGTAAAATAGCGGCCCAACGCAACCATAAATTATCTGTAACCTGACTTAAATTATCTAAGACCTGCAAGGTATGAAAGAAATTATCTTTATGCCCTTTCCCATTTTTAATTTCCACTCCATGTAAAAGCACCATTTCGGGAAAAATAATGGATAATAAACCTGTTTCAAAAAGAAGCAGAAAGCCAACAGAAGGCTTAGGTGAAAGAATAATTTTATTCAATTCAGCAGCTATTCTTTCCTGGGAAATAATACCTATTCTGTCTTTATATTTTTTTAAAGCCTGTTTCGTATTGCCGTCTAAAACAAACCCAAGTTGAGCCGCGAATCTTATGGCGCGCATCATTCTAAGAGGATCATCGGAAAAAGTTATTCCAGGATCTAAGGGTGTTTTAATAATCTGATTATTTAAATCTTCCAGCCCTTCAAAAGAATCGAGAAACAAGCCAAATTCATCAGGATTCAGGGAAAAAGCGAGCGCATTCATAGTAAAATCTCTTCTTTTCTGATCATCTTCCAAGGTCCCCTCCTCCACAGCAGGTTTTCGGGAATCAACTGAGTAAGATTCCTTTCGAGCCCCTACAAATTCAAATTCAATATCATTAAAACGAAACATAGCTGTTCCATAGCGACTGTAGGTAACTACTTTTGGAGAAGGTTGTAAAAGGGCAGCAACATTTTCTGCTAACTGAATACCATTACCGACGCAAACAATATCTATGTCTTTAGATTGCCTCTTTAAATAAAAATTTCTAACAAAGCCACCAACCACATAAGCGGGAGCTTTCATATCCATGGCCACTCTTCCAATTAATCTGAAGAGAAAATCATTTTCATTATTGGTGAAATCTATTATTTTGGACACATTTTAATTTTGGAATCACTCAGACAACACAGGTTCTAAGCCTGCATAACAGAGAGACATTTCATGAAGAACCTCAAAAATATGATTTTTATCATCTAAGGTCACCAAAGATTTTCTAAATTCCTTAATATTAGGAAAACCTCTAAAATAGTTACTGTAGTGTCTCCTTGTTTCGAGGATGCCGAGTTTTTCCCCTTTCCAATCAATAGCTCTGGTAAGATGTTCAGTTACCACATTGATTCTTTCATTTAACGTTGGGGGATCGCAGATGGTACCGTCGAGCATAAACTGTTTAATTTCTCTGAAAATCCATGGATAACCTATACTTGCACGACCAATCATAATACCATCAACACCATATTTTTCTCTATATTCTACTGCCTTTTGCGGAGAATCTATATCTCCATTTCCAAAAATAGGAATATGAATTCTTGGATTCTGTTTGACCTTTGCAATGTAACTCCAATCTGCCTCCCCTTTATACATTTGTTTGCGTGTTCTGGCATGAATACTTACCGCCTGTACACCAACATCCTGGAGCCTTTCAACCACTTCTTCTATAAAGATAGAATCTTCATCCCAGCCCAGTCTGGTTTTAACCGTCACAGGCAATTTGGTATTTTTGATAACCGCCTCGGTTAGTTTTATCATTTTGGGTATATCGCGAAGGATACCAGCTCCTGCCATTTTACAAACCACCTTTTGGACGGGGCAACCATAGTTAATATCTAAAATCTCAGGTTTAGCTTCTTCTACAATTTCCGCGGCTCTGCGCATGGAATCAAATTCAGCACCAAAAATTTGAATACCAATAGGTCTTTCTTCGTCGTAAATATCCAGTTTCTGCACACTTTTATCTGCGTCCCTGATAAGACCTTCCACGCTGATAAACTCAGTGAACATTAAATCTGCACCCTGAGCTTTGCATAAAGCTCTGAATGGAGGATCACTTACATCCTCCATAGGTGCTAAAATTAATGGGAACTCACCAATATTAATATTTCCAATCTTTACCATTTGATATTTTGAGCCATTAAAAAAGTATCAACCGCAAAATTATTTGAAATAACTATAAATATGATAAAAAATGAAAATTAAAACTTTATTTTTACGAAAAACACCTGACATTTTAACACACCTATTAAAAAAATGATTTATGTTAACAAGTGTAGTCCTTTGTTTCTTCATTGGTTATATCATTATTGTTCTTGAACAACCTTTAAAATTAGACAAATCAGTTCCGGCTTTATTGATGGGAGCGTTAACCTGGGCCTTAATTTCCGTAGGTCATCTGGAGGTACTCGATGTAAATCATCAGGTAACGCCATTGGAAGACAGTTTACTCCACATATTGGGTAAAACGGCTGAAATTTTATTTTTCCTTTTAGGTGCGATGACCATTGTAGAGCTGGTCGATCTGCACAAAGGATTTTCACCTATTACTTCGTTGGTAAAAACAAAAGACAAAAAAACGCTGCTTTGGATTACCACCATAATAGCTTTTTTCATGTCCGCTGTGTTAGACAATTTAACTACTACCATTGTCATGGTTTCCTTATTAAGAAAACTGATACCTAAAAGAGAAGAAAGACTTTTTTATGTTAGTTTAATTATCATTGCTGCCAATGCAGGTGGAGCATGGTCTCCTATAGGTGATGTAACGACCACTATGCTTTGGATAGGCAAGAAAGTTTCCACTGTAGGTTTAATCCAGAACTTATTCATACCCTCCGTCATTTCTTTAGTTTTACCTGTATTTGTTGCATCGCTGCTCCCAATATTTAAAGGAAAAATAGAAAGTTTGCCAAGCCAGGGAAATACCCTGGATACTTCTAAACTTCTTAGTAGTAAAACCATGTTAATTGCTGGTTTAGCTGGTCTGATATTTGTTCCTATTTTTAAGTCTGTCACTCATTTACCCCCTTATATGGGAATCATGATTTCATTGGGTATTGTTTGGCTTATTTCAGAATATATTCATCCTGAGGAGGAATTTAACCAGGAAAACAGGCATTTATACTCAGTTCATAAAGCATTATCCAGGATTGAGATTAGTAGTATTATTTTCTTTTTAGGCATTCTCCTGGCCGTTGGCGCTTTAGAATCAGTGGTAGTTCAATCTTCAACTGGTGAAAAGGTTGGATTCCTGATGAGTTTAGCAAACAAATTGCAAGAGCTTATTCCTAACCAAAATATGGTTATCATACTTATTGGCATTCTTTCAGCTATTATTGATAATGTGCCTTTAGTGGCAGCTACTATGGGTATGTATCCCATGGATAAGTTTCCTATGGACAGTAATTTGTGGCAATTTATTGCCTATTCAGCAGGCACTGGTGGAAGTATGCTCGTTATAGGTTCAGCTGCGGGGGTAGCTGCTATGGGTATGGAGAAAATTGATTTTATCTGGTACTTCAAAAATATAACCTGGCTGGCCTTTATAGGTTTTATAGCAGGTTGTTTAACTTTTATAGCTCTTTCTTAAAAAACTAAATGAGCATGTTGCGAACCACAAGTAAGATTATCTATCTTTCAATATTTTTATCCCTTAGTTCATGTAATTTTATCGCTAACTATCAAATTGTTGGCGTTTGGAAGGCGACAGAGATATTTGAAAATGATAAGATATTAAAAGACAAAACATTAGAAAATATAATTCTACAGTTTAATGACGAAGGAAATTATTCCTACGAAGGAACATTAAATTACAAAGAAGCGGGAAAATTTAAGGTTGGCAGTAACAGCCTCTTTCTAACCACTCAATCAAAGGAAGAAAAAGAACTGCACATAGAATCTTTGAATAGGAAAAAACTGGTTTTACTAATGGAAGATTCCGGGAAAACACGAAAAATGGTTTTCAGTAAGACCTTTAATTGAAGATATATTCAACGTTTTGAAAAGGGGCTTCCTAAAAAGATAGCCCCTTTTTTATTCGCCTACACTAAAAATGTAAGTGTAAATTTGTATCAGGACTATTTTTAAAAAATTGTTAAATCTGTAAACTTTTTTTAGGACGGGACATACGCTTCCCCCTCGTTTTCCAGGGCACATTGCTCTATGAAATCACGCATACGCCTAATGCCAAAAAGGTTCCTTTGCCTGTACGACAGGCGTAAGCACCTTCAATAAACAAATTTTCAAAAAAGGGATTTAGCTTTTTGATCCGCCAGTGATGAACAATCCTATCTCTAAATTGAGCGGCAAACACCTCTCTTTTTACTTGTTTTGTTACAATAAAAGCAATACTTCTACCCGGCTGATAGGTTCCATTTCTGATATCATCGGCTAATTCAAAAATATATTTTTCAAAATGCAGTTCAAATTTCAGTGCATTCAGCGTATTTCTTTTATTCCTTCTACAGTTAAAATAGGCCTGAAAAAGTGTCTCTGTGAAATTGGCTTGCAAGGACAGTCATTAGAGGGACAATGCATAGATTGGCTTTTTTCCAGTGGCTACATTGGGGGAAATTGTTATTTAGAACCTTGTGTGAATGTTAGATTTTGGACCATTTTCCGTGTAACCTGGTTTTGAATCAGGATTTTCAAGATTTTCAGGATTAATGATAACGTCTCCGGTTTGGGAAGGGAGCTTGTTATAACAGGATGATTTCGTTTACTCTTTTCTTGACAGGGTTGCATTTTGGTACTTGCAGCCATTGGTTTGAATCAGAATTTTCAGGATTAATGATAACGTCTCCGGTTTGAGTGGGAAGATTATTATTAAACGGTGCTTTCATTTACAGGCCTCCCACCGATGCGTT
>Ga0129324_10002247_pt1 | contig 11989 bp, 12 predicted proteins | sample CPBDNA_7_FD_96879 | JGI IMG/M metagenome (GOLD analysis project Ga0129324, IMG submission 96879) | Freshwater to marine salinity gradient microbial communities from Chesapeake Bay, USA - CPBay_Spr_15_0.2_DNA | ecosystem: Environmental > Aquatic > Marine > Coastal | place: USA: Chesapeake Bay... | reverse complement strand
GTTATATCACCACCATTTACCACACCATCTACATATCCTTTTGAAGCAACTTGCGTAGCTGCAAGTGGAGTAGGAACTGACCATGCACCTGTAATGGTCTGGTCATTATCTTTTGCTGCGTATTGTTCAAAAAGTTGTGGTGGGTCTGAAAGAATTACTGAAGTACCCCCTGAGTGAGCAAATTTAAGTGTTGAATCTTCTGTGTAAGGAGTTACTGGAGAAAGCCCTCTTGTACATCCTGAAAGAGTTGCAGTTCCACCTGCGTTCTGAACTACTGTAGTACAGGAGACAATTTCTTGTCGTGTTCTGTTGCCAGGTTCTAATGTGAGATAAAAAGTATCTGACACATCAGAATCAGTAATTGAGTACCCATTCTGTGGGATTGTAAAAGATGTCAGAGTAAAAGATGTTGCGGTAGAAGACATACCTGAACCTGCAAGGGTATAGGTCTGTCCAGCAATAGGTTGTACTGCTCCCCCAATAGAATCTGTTTGAAATGCAGTAAATCCAGATACGACAATAGCTAATAAGACTACTACACCAGTAATAATTTTTGTCTTTAATTTCATATTTTGTTTAGGTTAGGTTGTCGCACTGACATTTGTGCATTTGGTCCATGAGCGAGTATTGCCCAGTATTTGTCTATATCATCTGTTTCAAACACCGCTTGCATTTCAAAGAAATCTTCCTTTGCTAACTCTATAATAGCATGGAACTTAGAAGTGCTTTCTGGGGCAGTAATAGCACCGCCTAATGGACTAGCTCCTAATGGTTGCTGTGCAAGAGATACATTTTCAAGTGTTTCTTCTAGGATATTAAAGTCTCCACCATCAATCAATTCTTCAACTGACTGGATAGAACCTCCAAATCCATAATTAATAATTGAGCTAAGTGTTGTTGCAGGACTTATTTCTCCCTCAACAAAGTATTCATCAAAGTTTTTAAGTGCAGCACGTTTCCCCATGTTTTGATATGCAAACTTTGCTACACAATGTATAGCTGTCTTTTCATCTGAGGAATTAATATCTGAGAAAGCATCAGGGTCAAACATATAGTATGACTCTGGCACTACTGAGGAATGACCATAGAGTTTACCTTTATATGGAGTCATAGGTCGGATAAACATAGTCTGTGGAGCTTGCCAAAATCTACGTAGTTTTCCGTCTGCATCTTCTACAAACTCCAGGATATATACCCTTCCGTTTGTTGGTGCAGATAGATAATATGCGTTCTTATACCAGACTGCACATGCGTTAGACCAGTCTTCAGCGTCCATATCAGGCTTTATAGGGTTAGAAAGTGTACGTGGGCTAGAACCACCAGCAATCTGCTCTAAACTCGTTATTTCGCGTACAGCAGGTTCATAAGATAGGTATATGAGTGAATCACCATTAGATACAATCGTTTCTGGACTTTGACATCCTTGTAGTTCACCTACTTGATACTTCTTCACCTTTAATGTTTCAGTAAGAGTTGAACCTATGGTGATTTCAAAGAACTCACCAGAGTATGCTGCACTTTTACCTGAAAATATAATAAGCCGTTCTGATAGAGTCCCAAAGCCTGTTCCATTACCGTCAAGTGTAAGTAGGAACCCTTCTCCTGGAATACGTGGAGAAGATTGTGAGTAACTAATATGATTATCACTATTTGAACCATATACCAAGTCATCATTATCAGAACCAACAAGTACGTGGTTTTGGTATTGCCCAATATAGTGATTTTTTCTACCAGAAGCAGGGGTGTTTGTATGGGTCTTTACTTTCTGTACTACTACAGAGTTAGCAGCTTCCCCTGAAGGGTCTGGAGTTACCCCAGTAAGTGTTGTAGTAGTCTCACCTCCTGTATATGTATACTCAGTACCATTAATAATCACTATCTTATTTGCACTTGAATAGAACCTGTTTTCAGCCCATGTAGAAGTACCATTCTTTGTAATTGTGTTTGTTGTTGCAGAAGCTAATGTAGCTACTGCCCCACTCCATTCATACTGACTTGTATCACCAAGAACAAACTGAAGAAGGTCTATTGCTTCATCATCATCATAGATAGCAGTAAACCGTGGAATTACTGCTGTACTAATGCCTGTAAGTACGTCTGTCCAAGTATTAACATCTACACCATCAATAGTTTCTAGCCAGACCTGCAAAGTAGTATTTGGAGTTCTCATCATCAATTCAGTACCTGTTGAGGTATTCCATGTTACTCCATTTCGAGTAGGAGCTATAGTTTCGTTTGCTACTCCAAGTCGAGTATTTCCATTTCGAGTCACTACCTTACGTTGTCGGTCAATTAATACATTACGAGAACCAGCCACAAGATTACGTGCATCCGTGTTTGTTGCATCTTCACCTGTAACGTATGCAAGTACTTCTGTTGTAAGGCTGAAATTCTTCATATTAGTATCCTCTTAAACTATTGTTGTAACGTGGTTTACCTCCGTAGTGTGCTGTTGCTTTTACATTTTGAGCTGGATGTTCAGTTCTATATTTTGCATATAGGCCATTTCTACCAAGTGGGTCAATAGCCTGTGGGTCACCCCATAGCTTCTTTGAAGCCTGTCGCATATCAAAGTTACTGTCCTCACCTTCTACCTGGTGTGCAGCTTCATCAAGACACTCATATAGGAAGATGTTGAAAGCATCATTATCAAGAACAACTACATCTGTAGATGCTGTTGGCTGTGAAATCCAAACTCCTGCTGCTGTCTGGAATAGATACTTACCGTAGTACTTAATATCGAATGGATATCCGATAGAAAATACAATGTTATCTACTCGTAGCTGAGTAATAGCCCCACCAATAGTGAAGGTAACTTTTGCTGAGTCTACTAGAGTAGGGTCTACAGTTCCTGTTTCTGTTGCCGTATTCCAAGGCACTTTAATCAAGTTCCATCCTACTCTGAAAGCTGTCCCATCTGCCTGTGCTGTTTGTGCTACCCCTGTCCAATAATTTGTTGTTAGGTCGTTACCCCAAGTCACTTCTACTGAGGTGACATTTGCGAGGTCTGTTGCATCCTTTATGAAGAAAGGTACATATACATCTGCTACTTCATCCTCACTGGTAAGGTCTACAGCACCCATATCTGTATTTTTGATACCATCATCTGTAGCAGCTACATCAAACTTAATTGAACCTGCTCCTGAGTATTTATAGACAGTATCAAGTGCAACATTAGATGCTGTTGCTTCTGCACTCCATGTACCATTCCCTGCAAGGGAGTTAAGTGTGTTTAGAGTCTTTGGTGTCTTTACTTGCCAATCAATACGGACAATTTTAGAACCATTCTGTCCTTCAATAGAGATTTTTCTATCATCTACTGATTTTGCTCGGTCAAATTGGTCTGCGAGGATTCTCTGTGCTTTATCAGAAGTGGTACGCCCAGCTTGAGGATAAATCCCAATAAGAGAGCGATAATCTGTTGGTAGAGCATAGTTAAATTGTGCATCGTGAACTGTACTAGCAAGAGTAGCCAACCGCATAGTTTCCAAGGGTTTAATCTTAGAAAGCATATTGTTTGCAGCTCTTTCGTATAGCTGGTTCACATTACGTACCTTATTAAGACTACCACTATGGAGTAGCCCTATAAGGTTGTTTTCTACTTCACTAATAGTGTACATAATTTATTAGGCGTTAGTACTGTAAATAACGGTGATTGTACTTGCTCCTGCTGTGATAATTCGTAGTCCTGTAGTAACACTACAATTAAAAACAAATGTTCCTGCTCCTGGACTTGCTCCGATAAGACCAAGATTTACTGTAGTTCCTGTTGTATTATCAATAATTGATATTGTTGCTGCAACAGATGTCCCCACAACTATTGAGTGGAGTCTCCCTGCTCCTGAAAAAACTTGTGTTGTTGCTGCACCTGCAATATAAGTTTTTTTATAATCATCTCTTATTTGTGACATAAATTTTATTTAGATTAGTAAGGGTAGCAACCCTATCCCAACTCTCACTCCACTGAGAGCTGGGTAGAGTAACTATGGACAGGTAACTGTTCCCACTACTACTGCTCCATTAAGAGCTGTAATAGCAGAACATCCTGCTCCGTCAGTGTCCTCAACAATCAACTGCCCTCCCACACTAGATGCCCCACTGTGGACATATGTAGATGAGGTTGCTGTTGGATTGTATGTGGTCATAGAGGTTCCACGAACTTCTCCAGTAGAAGGTAGAGTGCCGTCTGCACTTAACCCACTTGGGAAGCGTGTTCCACCTCCAACTGATTGATTATCACCAATCAGTCCTGCACCAATCACTACTACAAGAGCAACGATTAGTGATGTGATGATTTGTTTAAAATCGAACATATCTGATTGATTAGATGATTAATTAAGCAGTTCCGCTTGAACCTACGTATCCAGAGAAAGTCTCCCAGAAGTGAGCTTCGAGGAATCGTGCTCGGTACATCCATGAGTCGTTAGCTGTCTTAGTAGGGTCAATTAGGTCTGTAGACAACCCCATGAATACTTCACGGTTTACCATGTGCTGTGATGATACACAGTGGTAAGAAGTGTTTGCATTAGTGTTGGTGTTGTATGTAGAACCTAGGAAGATTGAACCTGCGATACGAACTGTTCCGTATACAGTGTCAAAGAAGTTGATTTGGTTCTCTGCTGAGAATGGTACTAGAGTTGAATCCATTACCTCCTTAGCTGTCTTGTATAGGATGAATGGTACCAAGATACCTTCAAATACATAAGAACCTGCTTCACCATCTTGTGCCTTCTGGTTTGCAAGACTCTGTACTACTGTCCAAAGGTTGTCTGCGTTTAGAGCACCTGTTTCCAAGTTATCTACAGTAAATCCTTTTAGAGTTGAGTGAGAGTTTGAAGCTGCTGCTTGACCGTCTGGAGTTGTGTTTGCTGTTCCAGCAAAAGCATCTCCGTAAGTGTTCAAGATAGTAGCCTTGTCTTGCGTAAGTCGTGCTCGGTCACCCATTTGTTCACCGATTCGTGCTCGCTTACCGTGTAGGTCAGCTTTGAAAGCCTCCATTGATACTGGTACTTGCTTGGTCCACTTTTGCTGCTTCTTAGTTGTAGTGTTTCCAAGGAAAGTATCTGAGTTTTCAATAGTTTCTTGTTCTCCTGTTTCTTCAAATGCTCCTACGTTTGAATCTTCGTCCCATGTATATGCGAGAAGGTCTGTAGACATTTGATTAAAGAAGAAATCGTCTTGTGCAGAAAGGTAACCAGGTTGCATTGTACGCTGGTACTTTTCCCACGCTACTGCATCAATCTCCGTTTGACCTTATTGTTACTACAGTTACTTGAACTTTTTTTAGTTGTGTTATGGCAAGGAACACATAATGTTCTAGCATTGCTTATACTCCACAACTTTTCCGAATCTTTTGCTTCCCTAAATGACTTTAAAGTTATCATTATTTCTGCAAAAGGTATTGGATAATGGTCAGCTTCGAGGTTCCCCCCTCGTTTCCCACACATTTGGCATGTCCAGTTGTCTCTTTCGAAGACTTCTGTTCTCCAATTTCTATATTGAGCACACCTTCTCACTTTCATGTTTAGTGGAGTTACTCCACCTTTCCAGTGAGGACTATTTTTCCCTTGAATGGAAGGTATTTCTTTACCTTTATTCCATGCAGGGATACCTGCTCTACCTCGAAATTGTGTTATGCCTTTTTCTTTAAGGATTAACCGTATGGTTTTTTTATCAGCTTTATACTCTCGTACTAACCACTGGATTGTTGAACCGTTTTGGTATTTTTCGAGAATTGAATCTGCATGCTGCCATGCTTCAGACCTTCTTAGTTTTTTTGGGTCTTCATGTTTCCTACCTGCAAAACCTACATAATAAGCTCTACAAGAAGGAGAACATACAATTCTATTCTTATGTCCATTAAAGTTTTTTCCACATTGCTTACAAGTTATATCCATGTATGGATTATACCCTGTAGCTATGTGTCGTTCAAGTTTTCAATGTACTGTGGAATGGTCATTTCTGCCATTCTCTACCGTTTCTTTGTTAGATTATTGCGGTAGACCAGACTGTCGCTTCACTATTTCTAGTGCCCTTTCACTCAGTCGTTGCAGCTGTCTTTAAACTTGCTGAGGGTTGTCCATCGCTGGAGTTTCCCCATTAATCAGAGAGGGTTTTACATGCACATCAATTTATGCATCAGGAGAGAGACCGTATGAGTGTCCTCCAGTTGGGTTCATATAATTTTAATGTTAGTGAGTAAGGTGAGATGTTCTATTACGCTGTGTCAGTTCGGTATGCTAGTGAAGAAACTGTTACCTCTAGTTCACCTAGAGCAATGTTACCTCCCATAATCTGTAGACCTGCTGCATCTGCTGCTGCTGTGTCCTGGATTGTGTATAGCTGTCCTCCGTCTGCTGCTCCTGTTGCGTTATAGTCGATTAGGACTGAATCGTTAAGGATAGCTACTAATTCAGCTAGAGTATCAATGTTTGCTGCTGTTTCTGCCTTTCCTCGGATTCGTCCGATTTCAGGAGTTGGATTAGCAGTAGTGATGAACTGTGCTTTTGTAGTTCCTGCTGCAACATTTTCTGAATCCTTCATTGCTACACCACCAAATTGGTGAGTACCTACTGTTGGAGTATCTGCTGCTGCAAGTACGTATACGTTTGAGTTAGCCGCACCTGAAGTACGAACTGCTGTTGAGTGTAATGGTTCTCCTGCAACAACTGCGGTCTGGCTTGCTGCCATGTATCGCTTGAATGATGCTTGTGGACCAATAACTCGTAAATCTCCTCGTGCCATATTATTTTTTTATTACGAAGAATACCCACACCCATATAGAGGGAGTATTCGGTTTAGTAAGTTTTCAAACTGATTTAGTTCACTAGATATGGAGCTTTCTCAGGTTCTTTTACAAGAATCTTTCCATTAGGAAGTGTTTTTTCGTAGCGTTGTGTCTTATTGTTTAGAGTGAATCCACTTCGTTGCATAGAAGCAACTAGGTCACTACTAACTTTCGGACCACCACCTGCTTGTGGGTCACGTTGGGTAGTTGCAGCATCTGTAGAAGCTGCACCTGCACCTTTAACCGTTCGAGCAAGTTCTGCTGCCTTTGCCTGAGCACGTTTATAATTTACGATAGCAGAGCTTTCGTCAATTTGTTCACGTAAGGACATTCCAGCAGGAAATACACGGTTTTTGTGAATTTCTCGGATGAGTTCTGCTTCTGTTGCTGATTCTGCGACAGATTCTGAGTAGTCAATAATGCGTTCTGTGTTTGCTTCCACTAAGGTCTGTTGACCTTGTTGTGCAAGAAACTCGCGGGCTTCACGCCTCGACATTGGCCTATCTTCATCGTCACCATCATCTGCATCATCTGCATCGTCACCAGCATTATGCTTTTTAGCAAAACGCTCTTTAGCCTTTTCAGGGTCTGGTTTTCCACGACCTTTCTCCTTCTCTAAGAGTTCTGATAAATCAGCTTCTTTTGAAGAATCAACTTCTGGAGTAACTTCTTCCTTTGGTTCTTCCGCTTCTGGAGTTACCTCTGGTGTTACTTCCGCCTCTGCATTTGGTAGGTTTTTTTCCATCGTAATTTTTGTTAGGCCCCGTCAGGCCATCAGTTATAGCTAATATACTGTGAGCATCCACCTTCTTGTGGTTGAATCGCTGAGAGCGATTTGATTAGGGTAAGGGAAGCGGTGATACAACCCCGACCCTAGTCAAACCTCCCTCACCTTTTCACCTATTCTCACCGTTTGTGTGCCATTGCTTTCAGTTTAGTGTTAATTACATCGGTCATGTAAATAAGTGACTTCCCTGTAATCATATCTACGGTTGTTTGTGCTTTCACAAGACCTCTTTCTTGTGCTTGCCATAAGAGTTCTGCTTCCAGAACCTTCCATAGATTTGAATTAAGAAATGTTTGTGCTTGTTCTTGTAAGACTTTCACCTGAGTCTCTGGAATTACTTGTCCTTTATGTTTCCAGACATCACCTTCTGTTGGATTATTAGAACGAGTGATACTCAGAATATCTTTTTCAGTTGGTAGGTTTATGATTCCTTCAATCGTAAACTTTTTTGCTACCTCCTGATAAATTTCACCTTCTGATTTTCCCATGATTTATTTGTTTAGTATTTTGACCTTGGTCCTTTAGTTCGTTTTCGTTTCTTTGGCATCATTGTCTGATTCGGTGCATTTTTCCGCTTTTCAGCTTCAAATGCGTTCACAGGCTTTCCTTTAAACCTGCTTGCAGTCACCGCTTTGTCGATAGCACCTTGTACGTCAATCTTCTTGCCCATAGCAAGTTGTTTTCGTAATCTAACTCTAGGTGTTCGTTTTTTAATCATACTTATTTTGCTTTAGCTTTTTTTTCCGCTTTTGCTTCTTGTGCCATTTGCTTAAGAGCCTTAACTTCACCTGGAGCTTCTTCATCTTCTTTAACTTCAACAAACTTACCGTTTACTCGGTAGATGAATTTTACTTCAGCCTTTGCTTTTGGCTTACGTGCTTTGAAGTCATAGAAAGAACCTGTAATAACTTTGTCTTCCCCTTTCTTGATAAGACCACCAATTCGGTCATATTCAGCAAGGAGAGCTACATCGTCATACTTTCCTTCTGCATCTGCTACCCCACCATTGAGTTCACCTCGGTCATTTGGAGTACCTTCTAATGCCCGATTTACTTTTTCGGGATTCATCAAACTGTATTTTCCAACTTTTGTTATCTTGTCCATAGTTTTTGATTATTTATATACTCTTATAATATCACACACCTAACCAACCATAGGTGTAGCCGTTGCTGTAGCCGTATTCTGAGCTTGCTGTCCGAACTGCGTCTGTCCTGCCTCTACTGGTGCGGCAGGTGCAACTTGTTCTTCTTCTTTCTTCATCAGTTCTTCAGTTTCAGAACGGAATGTAGCGTACAACGTCTTACGTGTGAGTTCTTCAAGAGAAATAAATGGATTGTCTGCCATCTGTCCATAAATTTGTGACATGATAGCTTGCTTGTATTCCTCATTCTCAGGGAACATCTTTTCAGGGTCTACACGAGTCAAATATTTGAATCGTGAGAATAATTCTGGATTCACCCGATAAATATGCTTCTTTAAGTTCGGGTATCCAGATTCCTGAAGCAAGTCCATTGACTGTCGTTTCTTTTGTTTCTCAGTCATTTCTCTACCAAGAAGACTCTCATCAAAACGGATTACCTTTGAAACTTCACGGCCATTTACTACTTTGTTGTTGAGTGTCAGTGTCTTGTACTTCAAACGAGCATTTTCACCAAGAATCTCATCTACTTGAGGTACGACAAGGTGGTTAATAGCAATATCCTTCATTAGGTCACCATACTGCACCACTGATTCTGCAAGAGTCTTTCCTACCCCCTGAAGCATTACCTCAGCATTCTTATTTGCAATAGAAACAGAAGTTGCTTTTTGTGAGGCTTGTGGAAGCTGTCCTGAAGTAGTTTGAGATACTCCAGACTCATTCATAGATTCTTCTGTCTTCGCCATTGCAGAGAAGATACCACCAAGGTTTGCTTGTGGAAGTAGTGGTACAACTTTTGTATTTGGGTCTTCAAATGAGACTACCGCAGATGGGAATATTACATCTGAGTCTACTTGGTCAGCACCACTAATAGCTACTGGCATGTTTGCATCAAGAAATGCTCGGTTCATACCAATCTGGTACTGAGCATCAAGAAGCTGGTTATCCCAGTATTGAGTGTTCATCAAAGATTTGTAGAAGTAGAAGTGTTCGTTTACTCGTTGGTATCCAAAAGGAACTACGTTGTATTTTGGAGCATTTTTATTATCTCGGTGTCGTACTGGGTTCCAGTCAACAGATTCCATGCTCCCCGTATAGATACCTCCTACATACGCAACCTCAGAGTCATTTCTACGACTAAGGGAAATGATTTCCTCTACCATTGAAGGATGGTCTTGGTCATAAATATCATAAAATGCACCATCACTATCAGAAAATACAGCATTTGTTCCTGGTTTTACATAGTGCCAGTTTTCGTGTCGGCCATACTTAGCCTCTGCTTCAGAATATTCAATAAATCGTTTCTTGAAAATTTTTCGGTGTTTCTGGATGTTCTGTTCGTAGGCATTTGAAATGATAATGTCTGTCGCATTATATACAGGTGCTTGAAAGCCTGAAAGGACCTCATCAATAACCTCGGACATGATATACCGTCCATCATCTTGTTTTTCTTTAATAGTTTGGAATACTTGAGCAAACTCAGCTCCCATATAGGTCACAGGGTTCACCAACATACCCATAGCTGCCTGTAGGAAAGAAGACTTATACTGCGAGTTATTAATCATCCACTCAACGGTATCTCGCATCATTTCAGAGAAGTCCATATCCTCCTCATCATCATCATTCTGTGCCATGTACATAGGCACAATATACCCAGAAGTTAATTGCGCATGCAGAGCGATAGCTTGGTTTCGTGCCTTACTCCTAGTACCACGCCATTGCCATGCGGTAGCAGGGTCTTCAATGGATTCATCCACGAAGGCATTAAAGGTTCGTTTTCCTCTATCTTGGTCCTCAATAATGGAACGGTTGTTTAGTTCTACCCAATTACGGCTCATTATATCTTGACCAGTCTGTAGGTCTTTTCTATCAGCAGTCGTAAAATCAGCAACCTCCTTTGAGGGCTGGTAATGGGATACAGGTGTTGTTCCTTTTGAAATATCTCCTATCATATTTATTTTAGTATATCCATCACCTGATATTTCATTTTATAGTACCACACTTCCATAAAAGACAATATTAGACACGTTTATTAAAGCCAGTAAAGCGAGGCTTACGGACAACTGCTTTATTATGTCCTTTCTTTCCATCTACCATCATAAGGACATAGCGGAGTGCATCAAGTGCATCATCATTCTCCTTAACAGGGTTCTCATCCACTTTCATCTTACTTCCCTTGTCACCGTAGGAGTATGTCTCAAACTCAAAGACAAGAGACTCACAACTCTCATGGACAAAAAGACGGTTGGCCTTTAGAAGTTCACGGACAACATTGATTCCGTTCTTTATAGAATTAGGTCCTTTAATAACCTCACGGACATTACAGCCTGCCTTCTTTAATTCTTCAATACCTCCAGGGTTTGCAGGGTCAGGGTAGGTTGCATGTGCCTTTATACCATAAGCATATTCTGCAATCTCAGCATCTGTTTTCCCTGATTTGTACCATTCAGATTCTACATAGAAGATACCATCTGAGGTCTCTTTAACATTGAGAACTGCAGCAGGGTGGACAAACCCGAAGTCAACTCCACAGTATTTTCTTGCCACAGTCTGCCCTTTTCCTTCAAGCCACTTTGCAATATCCCCAGAAATGAGGTGTTCTGCTCGTTTAAACTCTTTATATACCAATCCTTCTGTTTTTCGGAAGTCAGCAAGGTACTCTTGTGCAAAACGGTCCTCGGTAAGTTCCTCTTTCGCCTTATCTACCTCATCATTATCAATATGGGGGTTGTCATAGGTACTAAAATGGAAGGATTTATAGTCTTTATCCTTACTTTCCATGTTAAAGAGGTCATAAAAGTGGTTAAACCCTTTTGGTGTGGAGATAAAGATACCTTCTCCCTTGGTGTCAGTAAGGGTAGGACGTATGATTTCATGCCAATTCTCCCAGAAGTTACGCATTGAGGCGATTTCGTCAATAACGATAAGGTCAAACTGCTGTCCACGAAGGGTATCAATGTTTTCCCAACCACGAAGGACAATCTTTGACCCATTTACCAGAATAATCTCCAATCTGGACTCATTTATGGTCATAGCAGACTGCTCACACTCCTTTTTCAACTGTGCCCAACAGATGTCACGTGCCTGCTGGTAGGTAGGTGCAATATAGGCAATGTTGGAGTTCGGAATAGAGGCTCTAGCCTTCATTTGGTCAACTACCATAAAGGTGTTGTGTGTGGGGATTAAGGAGTGTCCAGCTAGGAATTGGTGGTTTGTATTATCTACACGTATACATTTAACAGGTCGTGTTTCAACAGGTTCTACTGCAACTATAAAT
>Ga0129324_10002245_pt1 | contig 11997 bp, 9 predicted proteins | sample CPBDNA_7_FD_96879 | JGI IMG/M metagenome (GOLD analysis project Ga0129324, IMG submission 96879) | Freshwater to marine salinity gradient microbial communities from Chesapeake Bay, USA - CPBay_Spr_15_0.2_DNA | ecosystem: Environmental > Aquatic > Marine > Coastal | place: USA: Chesapeake Bay... | reverse complement strand
GAAGGTAAATCCTTCCTGCCGTTACTGCTCCTACAAAGCAGTGTGTCCCACCACGTCAACCGATATTTTCAACCGCGAAGTGATTGAGGAGGTGGAAACAGATGACAACTAATTCCCACAATGAGCTCAGTGATTTAGACCTTAAGAAAATTCTTGGATTTGCGCTCTCGCAGCAGCAATTGAATGCGGTCAAAGCTCCCCGTGAACCTGCCGTGATGGTGGCAGGAGCTGGATCGGGAAAAACTACATCTATGTCAGCACGTATCGCCTTTCTTATCGGTAGCGGATACGTCACGCCTGAACAGGTTCTCGGTCTCACCTTCACGACAAAGGCAACCGCTCAATTACTGGATTCGGCGCGTTCCCGAATTGCTGATCTTGCGAAGTTGTATCCCCAGAGCTTCGAAGGTGAGGGAGGGGATCCCGTCATTTTGACCTACAACTCATTTGCATCCGGAATTGTCAAAGAATTTGGGGCTTTACTCGGGCGAGACTTCAGCGCCGATGTCCTCACCGACGGCGCTCGACAGCAGTTGGCTTACCGACTGGTATGCAACACTCATCAGGATCTCGGCGGAATCTCCGTTGGTCCTGCGAAAATAACATCTGATTTATTAGCCCTGGACAGCGAACTCAGCGAACTAGCGATTGAGCCAACGACTGTAATTGAGTACGACCAAAAACTGATGGACTTTATTGGGGGCCTTACTAATTCAAATGCAACACTGCGAAAAATCTCGCAAACATCAGCCCGACGAATCGCGCTATCACGCCTTGTACACGATTGGCGGGCACTGAAGCATTCACGCGAACTCATTGAATTCTCCGACCAGGTGAGACTCGCCACGAAAATAGTTATTGAGTTTCCACAAGTAGCAGAAGAGATCCGGTCTCGTTTTTCGATTGCGTTGCTCGATGAATACCAAGACACGTCAATTAGTCAACGAATCCTTCTAGAAACTATTTTTTCTGATGGATTCCCGGTAACGGCGGTGGGGGATCCTTGCCAAGCAATCTATGGTTGGCGCGGGGCCAGTGTTGAGAACATCAATAGTTTCCCCCAACAATTCCAAAACCTTGACAAGCACAATGCATCCGTCTACCCGCTATCGGCCAATCGTCGCTCCGGTGTCCAGATTCTTGAATTGGCGAATGTCATCTCAGAAAATTTGCGGACCGAACACCCGAGTGTTCAACGTTTGGATCCCACTCGTGATATCCAAGGTGAAATAGTTCTCGCTCTTTTTGACTTTGCAGACGAAGAGATCAATTGGATGGCAAATCAGATCGCTGCGCAACATAGTGCGATAAAGACCGCAGGACTTGATGAAGACATAGCTGTTTTGGCGGCAACCGGGAATTTACTGTTACGCATGCGTGAGGCCCTGCAGCAGCGCGGAGTGCCCGTGCAGTTGCACTCAGCCGCAGGTCTGCTCGCTCAACCACTCGTCATGGACCTGCGGGCAATTCTGGAGATCATTCACGAACCCACAGCTAATCCGTCCTTCGTGCGTTGGGCAAGTGGTGTCAAGTGGCGCATTGGGGCACGGGACTTGGCGGCTTTGGGCGCCCGTGCCGGTGAGATCGCCAAGTCACGGGGCCGAGTGAGTGCTGAAAGTATTGAGCAAGCACTTGAGGCTGCAGTTGAAGGTATCGACCTAGTTGACGTTGTCTCACTCTCAGATGCTCTCTTTGATCTGGGTGAACTTGATCGCTATTCGACCGGAGCGATTGAACGCTTTGGCGCAATGGCTCAGCAAATTCGGTCCTTGCGTTCACATTCAGGGGAGCCTTTATTGGAATTCATCGGCCGAGTAATTCGCAAGTCCGGAATAGACATTCAGGCCCAACTCAATGACAACGATGCGGTTGCTGTTAATGAACTTGTTAATCTTGCTGCAGACTTCAATGACATTGATGGCAGGGTTTCACTCGGGGCCTTTATTTCTCGCCTCAACGACATTGAAAGATTTGATATCAACCTTGATTTTGAACAACCCGTTGAAAAAGGCGCAGTACAACTCATCACGATTTACAAAGCAAAGGGTCTCGAGTACACGCACGTCTACCTTCCCAACCTCAGTGAAGGAGCCTTCCCAGGAGGAAAGGCGCGAGGTAACTGGAGTGGTGATCCAACCATGGCCCCGTGGCCCCTGCGTCAGGATGCGCCAGCACCGATCGCGGACTTCCCGGATTACTCCCTGACGAAACTGTCTGAGGCCGACTTCAAAAAGAACTATCTCGCACATTTTGACGCACTCAAAGAACGTGACAATGAAAGGTTGGCCTATGTCGCATTCACTCGGGCAAAAGATTCGCTAACACTTAGTGGCAACTGGTGGGGTGTGAGTTGGAAAAAGCCACATGGTCCGCACCCATTTCTTACCGCCGCTCACAACCTGCTTGCCGGCACCAGTGCGCATATTCCCTTCTGGGCTCCGCAACCCGAAGGGGATCGCCCCGAACGGGAGCAAGATACTCAGGGACTTGCTTGGCCGGTGCCCGTGCCGCAAACCGTTGTCGATCAACTGATTCAGGAGTCTGCATACGTCAGTGATCTCTTGGGTGGCAGCACCGAATTGATTGAATCAATGGAAAACGGTGATCTAACTCAATCCGAGTCTGACATTGCGGCCCTGTGGTCACAGTCACTTGCTGCTGTGAACAAGGAGCGTGCGCGGTTGGAATCACCGATTCGCAGGGTCCCATTGCCTCGGAGTTTAGGTGCCAGTTCCATGTTTCGAGCGATGCGTGAGCCGGAGGTTTTTGCAGTGGAACTGGCCCGGCCCATGCCGCGTAAACCGAATTACGTCGCTGCCCGTGGCACGGAGATCCACGCATTCATCGAGAATTATTACGGAATGCAAACCCTTTTTGACTGGGATGAACTTGAGGGAGCACTCGATTCGGGAGCCAAAGACAGCAAAATAACCCGTGCACTCAAAGAGGCGTTTTTGGCGAGTCGGTTTGCCCAGATGACCCCAGCGGCCGTCGAACAACAATTCTGTTTAACAATTTCGGGTCGTTCAATCACGGGATACATTGATGCCGTATTCAACATCGACGGCCGTTACTTGGTCGTTGACTGGAAAACGGGTGGGACCGAACACCTTGATCCCGCCCAGCTTGCTTTTTACCGGCTTGCGTGGGCGCGCATTGCTGGAGTTGATTGGCATGAAATTGACACCGCATTCGTCATGCTGTCATTAGGGACCGAACTTTCGGTGGACACCGACGAAATTATTCGCGATCTGGAACGTCAATTGGTTTAGCTGTCTTGGGGTCCTCGGACTCAACGATCGCCTCGCCGGCTTCTTCGGTTGGTACTGGACGAACCCCAATCCAGTTGCGCATCCGAACTCGGGCGGGTTCTTCAACAAAACGCCACATTGCATAAGCAATCACGAATGACATCCCCAGAAGAACTGCCACTGCCAGTGAGTAGAGCACGCCGTCTTCGATTCCAATTGCTCGCATTCCTGCGCGCCATAGACCAAACCACACGAGATGCGTCATGTATAACGAGTAAGAAATGAATCCGCCAAAAACCATGATCTTGGTTGCGAGCAGATTGGACATTCCTCGACGAGAGAGGGCAAGAACACCAATCCAGGCGACTAGGACGGGCACCAATGTCAGGTGGAAGAAGGGAGGGAGTGGTTCAGCCTCCGGATCCGTGGACGTTATTGGTGCGGCAGCGGCGGGAAGCCAAGCGAGAAATACGGAACCGGCCACAACAATTGCCGGAAGCACAAAGGCGAGAACGTCACAAACTGATGCAGCGCGATCAGAGTTGCGTAATCGATCGACGATCAAAAATGAGATCGCACCTGCAACGAAAGCAGTAAGCACTCGATAGGTGGAACCCCAATTTTCCGTGTAATAGGGGTCGGTCGTTCCTAAGCCGTAAATCACCAGTGGGGCAAGGGAGACCAGCCAGAAAAAGACAAGGCTCCAAGTGGGTAGGTGTTTGTGCATCCGCCAAAGGACTAATGCCATGAATGGGAAAAGTAAATAGGCGAGCCACTCCATTGAAAGGGACCAAGCAACGAAGTTCCAACCTCTTTGTGGGTCTGAGCCCCACTCTTGGATGAGTAGCAGGTTCTTGATGAAATCCCATGGAGTGAGCCAACTGCGATTGATTGCTTCGCCGGTAACAATCGATTGAGCCACGATGGCAAATCCGGCAACGAAGAGCATGACTAAATGCACCGGGTAGATACGGGCGAGTCGCAACCACCAAAACCTGATTGATTTATTTGTCTTGAGTCGCTCTCCGAGTGAATTGAGATATGTGTGCGCCAAAATAAACCCGGAGAGTGCAAAGAATAGGTCCACTCCGAGACGACCAATGCGAATGAAGTCCGGCAGGATCGGAATGCTCATAAGTCCGATTGTGTCTAAGGGGCCTTGTGAGTGGTAGAGCAAAACCCAGACCGCAGCAACGAGTCGAATTCCGGTCAGTTGCCTGATAAACACATTCACGTTCAAACCCTATGCGCTGTCGGTTAATTCAGAGGGTAGGTTGACCTCCGTTGAGAGGATTCCATGTCACATTCGCCAATGCTGGCCGACTTACTACTGTCTCGCAGTGCAACTGATCGAAGTGCAGAGCTACGCAAAAATCCTGAGTGGATTGAGGGAGCGCTGAAAGATCCATCTACTTTGTTCATTTGTGTGAATAACTCCCAGTCCCCGGTCAAGGAGAGTGACCTTCGATTCTTTGAATTCGAGGAAATTCCGCGGGATTCGTTGACGTATTTCCTCGGTCTCCAAGGGGATGTTGCCTTCTTTGGTGTCTCGGTTGACACCGATTTCGTTTCGGCCCACGATCCTGACTCGTGGTTGAATCTGCGGGCGAGTGGGTCGCGGTTAAGTGATCGTGATGCCGGATTGTTAGTTGCAGCGGTGGCTTTGGACAACTGGAATTTCACCCACACCCACTGCCCCCGGTGTGGCACTCACACTGTTCAAAATGATGCTGGTTGGACTAGGCGCTGTCCAACCGATGACTCGATCCACTTCCCTCGAACAGACCCAGCGGTAATCGTTCTAGTTACCGACCCAGAGGATCGAGTCCTACTTGCGCGGCAGAGTCGCTGGCCACAGGGATGGGTGTCAGTTCTGGCTGGGTTCGTTGAAGCCGGTGAACCTGCTGAATCAGCCGTAATCCGTGAGATTTTTGAAGAGTCCGGAATTAGGATCGACCCTGCAAGTATCGACTACCTGGGCAGCCAACCATGGCCTTTTCCTAACTCGCTGATGCTGGGTTACCAAGCCAGGGCACTCAATACCGATATTTGCGTTGATGGCGAGGAAATTGTCGAAGCCCATTGGTATGACCGCACTCAAATAAAGGAATTGTGCGAGACCCAGAAAATGCACCTGCCGCCACGCGTAAGCATTGCCCACCAGCTAATTTCCCGCTGGTATGGACAGGATCTGCCCAGTAACACCTCATTTCGCTAGTCAGGGAATGAGACACATGCACATGGGCGGTAACTAATCAATGATTACTACACCGAGTAATTGAGCAATATCTTTCTGTGTTGTGTCGCGGGTCATTAGTTGTGAATTCGTTCGCACAGCAATGGCAATAATCAGGCAATCGAGCAAGCCTCCAGCGGTGATTCCATGTGTGCGCGCCAAGGAATAGATGCGGGCAGCAGCCTCAAAATCCGATGCTGGGTCAACCCCAGACCAGTGCAGCGAGATGGTCGCGTTGTGAATTGTGTTGTACTGCGCAGCAGACCTGGCTCCTGCCAACATTTCCATTTGGATTGGTTCACTGCATGACAGTGGTTCACCATGCTTATGTCGCTCAAGTCGCTCAACCAGCGGTAGGCCTTGTGTATTACCGCGAAAGAAATCAACCCAATAGGAAGTGTCAACAAGTGTTGTTGTCAGTGTTTTTGATTGAGTCACGGTTTATTTGGTGTGCTCAAAGTGGTCCGAAGTAACCTCGAACTGCGGAAATACTCCGAACAGTTGGGATATATCCACAGCAGATTGGGGGATTCCTGCGAGGTGACGCAGTGCGTAGTCAACAGCTTCTCTTTTGGTACCGAGTTGATAACGCACCATGACAGTCTCGATCAGGTGATCATCGATATCAATATTGGTTCTCCCCATGCGGACAACAATACACCAATTAGGTGTATGAAGTCAGAATCATGCCTGCTGACTACCCGGAACCTTTGGACGCAAAGCCGCGGAGATTCATCACAACCCTGAGTTAGACGGCCATCTTTGCGATTACCTCAGCGATGGGTGGGTTGGTCAACGTGGTTCCATCGGCAAATTTAAGAGTGGGAACCACCTCGTTGCCGCCGTTAACGGATGCAACAAAGGCAGCTGATTCAGAGTCGACCTCAATGTCCACTTCGGTGTATTCGATCCCGGCCCGCATCATTTGGGCCTTGAGTCGCTGGCAATAGCCACACCACACCGTGCTGTACATGATTACTGAAGTTGAGTCGCTCACCCTCTAAGCCTATGGGTGCTTCGGAGTTGGTGCGAGAGGGTCAGATCCCCATGACAAGATCAGCCGGTGGAGTCAGAGCAGCGCGCACAGGGCATCTTGGCGGGACTGGATGCTGAACAATGCGAAGTTGCTCTAGCGGTGAGTGGCCCGGTTCGAGTTCTGGCAGGTGCGGGTACAGGGAAAACCAGAGCAATCACCCACCGAATCGCTTATTCGGTTGCTACCGGAGCAAGTGAGGCTGAGCGCACACTCGCACTGACATTCACCAATCGCGCGGCTGGAGAAATGCGTCACAGACTTAGGGGTTTGGGCGTGCAAGGTGCACAGGTACGCACATTCCATGCCGCAGCACTGCGTCAACTTCGATTCTTCTGGCCGCAACTCTCGAGGACCGCATTCCCTGAACTCATGTCCAGTAAAGCCCCAATAGTTGCCCGCGCGTTAGCCCACTGCAAAGTAGACAGTGACACGGCCTTGGTGCGAGATGTCAGTGGCGATCTTGAATGGTGCAAGTCCAACTTGATGGATTCAGCGCTGATCCACAAAGCCAAACGTGATTTCGCGATCGACGTTGGAACCCTGGCCAAGGTCATGGATTCATATGAGACCCTCAAAAAAGACCGTAACCTGTTGGATTTCGACGACATTTTGATGTTGATGTCTGCCGCGATCCGAACCCGGCCAGAAATTGAGACTGCCGTGCATTCGGCATACAGGTGGTTCACGGTTGACGAATTCCAAGACGTAAACCCATTACAAAAAAGCGTGTTGGATCTCTGGGTTGGCGAACGTGATGACCTGTGCGTGGTGGGGGACCCAAGTCAAACGATTTATTCCTTCACGGGTGCCAGTTCCAGATACTTGTTGGACTTTGTCACTAGTTACCCCAGCGCAACCCAAATTGAATTGGTTCGCTGTTATCGCTGTTCACCGGAAATTGTGAAGATGGCCAATGCAGTGATCAGCGGTGACACACGTTCTAAGGCATTGACCTTGCGTTCCCAGCAAGACTCAGGCTTAACCCCCAAGATTTCTGCTTATGCCGACGACAGTGACGAAGCCGAAAATGTGGCCGAGGCAATTAAGAAACTCATGGATGCAGGAACCGCTGCATCAGAAATCGCTATTCTTTTTCGAATCAACGCACAGTCCGCTGAATGTGAAACGGCACTCACCAATGTGAATATCCCACTCGTGTTGCGCGGCACCGAACGTTTTTTTGAACGACCCGAGGTTAAATCAGCATTGACATTACTGCGCGGGGATGCAAAAAATACCGGGCTTGCTCCAACCAATCTTGCTGAACACGTCCGTGATGTCCTTTCAGGAACCGGGTGGAGTCCGCAAGCCCCCCGAGGTGCTGGGGCTGTCCGCGAAAAGTGGGAGTCGCTACTGGCCCTGATGACCATGGCCGAGGAAGCGGATCCAAGTACCTCACTGAGTGACTTCATCGCAGACCTTGATGCCCGTGCATCCGTTGAACACCCACCCACCGCTGATGCCGTGACCCTTGCCTCGATTCACTCCGCGAAAGGTCTGGAGTGGCCGGTGGTATTTCTTGTGGGCTGCAGTGAAGGTTTACTGCCTCTGTCCTATGCCGATTCAGAGGATGGCGTTGACGAAGAAAGACGACTTGCCTATGTAGGAATTACGCGTGCGGCTCGAATACTGGAAGTGAGTTGGGGGAAGGCGCGAACTCCTGGCGGCAAATCAACCAGATCATTGAGTAGGTTCTTTGTGAATGAGCCGCAGTCCGTGGCAGGTTCTGACAGTGTTGACAGTGGGCTGGTTGTCGGGGGCTCGGTAGTGCGGGGCGGCTCCCAAGTGAGGCACAACCGAAAAAGAACAGGCCCTAAACCCTGTCGAGTGTGTGGCAAGGGACTCGTAACGCCTTCTGAGCGGACAATTGGTCGCTGCCAGAAATGTCCGGGGGAACCCAACGAAATGATTTTTGAGAGTCTGCGATCGTGGCGCAAGGAGAGATCGTTAGAAAAAAATGTTCCTGCCTACATTATTTTTACTGACGCAACACTGACCGCCATGGCCGAGCTAATGCCACGTGATTTTGATGAACTCTCCGCAATCCCTGGAGTTGGCCCAGCAAAACTAACGGAGTTCGGTGAGCAACTACTGGAAATTATTCACGTTCAGCAGTGACCGTCTCGACCGCAAAACCTGGGACCCAAGCGTTGAGTTCTGCGAGCACGGGAACATTGGCGTCTAGCTGACACAACACCGCGATACTTCCCAGCCACACCCGATGAATGAGTGCATAAGAGGGTGGCAAATTGATTTTGAGTCCAATGGTGAAGTCTGGATTCTTCATGTCATTAAGACGAGTGAATTCGCCTCGAATCCATTCACGATTGAAGTGAAAACTTTCGTGGCGTGTTGGTTCGACAAATGGCTCCAGGTAACTCAAAACCGCATCCGCGTCCACTTCAATCTTGGGTTTTACAAATCCTTCAGCACGCAACCCCTCAAGAACGTCTGCTGCGTTTCCACTTTGGGCAATGCGCAGCAAGGTTCCCATTGCAATGGGTAGCCCGTCGGGCAGTCGCGAAACGGCGCCAAAGTCTAGGACACACAATTTGTCCTCGGCCGTCATGCGGAAGTTGCCGGGGTGAGGGTCAGCATGCAATAGCCCTGCGCGTGAAGGGCCGGTAAGTAGGAAGCGTTCATAAAGCAAACCGGCGCGATCGCGCTGCGCCGGCGTTCCCTCGGCAATGATGTTCGAAAGTGGACGTCCATCAATCCATTCACTCACTAAAACATGCGGTGCCGCTGCGAGTATGTGAGGAATATGAAAATCAGGGTCGCCTTCAAATGCAACAGCAAATGCTCGCTGATTCTGGGACTCGAGGAGGTAGTCAAGTTCTTCAATGGCTCGATCCTTGAGTTCCTCAAGCAGTGGTTTGATGTCAAGACCCGGAATCCAGCCGGCAAAAAGCTTTCCCATACGGATCATTTGATTTAAGTCAGCTACGAGTGCCTTGTCGGCGCCAGGGTACTGAACCTTGACGGCCACAACGCGTCCGTCATGCCAGGTCGCCTTATGGACTTGGCCAATTGAGGCAGCAGCGGCAGGTTGGTCATTGAATTCCAGGAATCTGCTGCGCCAGTCTTCGCCAAGTTCATCGGACAAAATCTTGTGAATGGCGCTCGTTGGCATGGCTGGCGCTGAGTCCTGCAATTTAGTCAACATTGCGCGATACGGTGCTGCAAATTCTTCGGGGAGGGCCGCTTCAAAAACGCTCATAGCCTGCCCGAGTTTCATGGCGCCACCCTTGAGCTCGCCCAGCACCTTAAACATTTGTTCAGCGGTACGAGCGGACATTTCTGCCGCAATCGCTTCCGCTGGTTTCCCGCCGACTCGTTTACCGAAGCCCAGCGCGGTTCGACCCGCGTAGGTTGCCGGCAGCGAAGCCATCCGGATCCCGCGGGTGAACGCATTTTTAGGTAGTTCTGGCACCCCCCTATTGTGTGGCCAAGGGTGAATTCACGCGCGTTCGGGCTTGGTGGAGGGTGCTTTTTTGCGTTGAATTTATCCGGTGAAGCCTGATGCGTGCAGCAGGCATCCACAGAGTGGGTGTGGTTGCGCGGGCTGGGCTCGAAAATGCAGCCACGGAAGGCTCGCTGCCCACGAAGTATTGGTTATCGCCATTCCGTCCATCCAATGTCGAAGCAGCAGCAGTGTGTAAGCGGCCGTTTGGTAGGTGAGGATCGAGTCGCTTTGCCCGGAGTTTGCGTGGTGGCGCCATTGCAAATCAACTCCCATCCAGTCCGGTGAGGAATCGCGGCGATGCAGGTGAGCGCAACGAAAGCATGAACTTTCGCCAGGAATTACGAGAGGACCAATCTGCGCGCTGTCCAGTCGGGTTCCCACGTGCAGGTGGGGGAGCGAACACAGGTGCGAATTAGCATGCTCAAAAACGTAAGGATGCGCACTACTCACAAAAATGACAACGGATGCGCAGGATCTTTGATCGGTGAATTGAAATCCTGAGTCAATCCCTAATTGATAGATCGACTCGGCCAGTTGACCTTCACCCACTAACTGGATTTGAGTTGTATTGCGAATATCAATTATTTCGGCTGCATCTTTAATTGAGAATTGATCCTTGTAATTAATAAGGCTCTTCTGGACACAAGCAATATCAGTGTGTGTGCGAGCTCTGTTCTTTGCATTGAGCCAGCGTGCAGTCCGTGGTGTGGCGCGAGAGTCAATGAGCGCTCCTGATTCAAACCCGTCAATCAACAAAGTGGTGACGACCTGTTGGGGAAGTCCTAGATGCTCTGCTCCCGCGACACTGGCTTGCCGGGCGCTAAGTGAGCCGTCGAGAGACAAGAACCATTCAACGCTGGTCGAAGTTGGGGTGAAGGACAATGTGTGGTCACCGAATTCAACAGAACCATCTGCTCGACTGATCACGGGAACGCGATAGTTGTATTGGGGATAAGCGCGTTGAAAAAATGTCTCATTCATAAGGGAATTGTGAAACTGGCCACCTGTGGATAGCGAGGTGCAATCCACAGGCGATCTCGATATAAGTGGATACTCTGGGTATTAGCCGATACTTATTTGGATGAGTTCAGCGACAACGCGCGCGGTAGTAACAAGTTCAGAAACCTGAACATGTTCATTCGGTGCGTGGGCGACACCCGCATTCCCTGGCCCGTATTGCACCGTCGGTATACCGGCCAACCCGGTGAGTAGACGCAGATCTGACCCGTAGGGAGCGCCATATTCCTCAAGGGGTGTTTCGGTGATCTGTGCGTGCGCGAGCGCTAGATCTTTGATAATTCTTGAGTCGGGCTCCGTTTGCCCAGAAGCGAATTGGCCGCCCCACCACTGAACTTCCACGGGATGTTGGGCAAGCCAAGGATCCCGTGAGCACGCTTGTGAAATGCATTCTTCAAATCTTTGTTGTGCAAGCGCAGTGTCTTCACCCAGTGCCACTCCGAATCGACCCTCTGCAATTAGGAGATCAGGGACAGTTGAGGCCCAGTCACCGCTGTGAACGGTTCCGATTGAAATGGGGTAGGCGATCGGCCAACGCTGCATGCGTGGATCCACATCAATATTTCGTGTCATCTCAAAATCGGTCAGAGCCTGATAAATCGGGTAAAACTTTTCAATTGCGCTAACGCCCTCAGATCGACGTGATGCGTGAATTGCAGCGCCATGTACGAGCAGGCGAAATGTGAGCGCTCCACCGTTAGCGCTAATTGCAGCGAGGGAAGTTGGCTCATTAATAATCGCGCCCATAATTGCGTGATCTTCTAAGTTGTAGAAGCGTGGCAGTCCTTCAGTGATCAGTGAGTATGTACCAAGGCCGCCATCTTCTTCACCGATCACAGGTGCGAAAAGCAGATCACCCTGTGGTGTTAATCCACTCGCACGCAGGTACTTCACTGCAGCCAAGGCCGAAATCAAGCCGCCTTTCATGTCACAAGCCCCGCGAGCCATGATCACGTTTTCGCCGTTTACGGTGGTTTGCTTCGGGGTAAAT
>Ga0129324_10002243_pt1 | contig 12000 bp, 10 predicted proteins | sample CPBDNA_7_FD_96879 | JGI IMG/M metagenome (GOLD analysis project Ga0129324, IMG submission 96879) | Freshwater to marine salinity gradient microbial communities from Chesapeake Bay, USA - CPBay_Spr_15_0.2_DNA | ecosystem: Environmental > Aquatic > Marine > Coastal | place: USA: Chesapeake Bay... | reverse complement strand
TATCCATTTATTATTTTTTAATTCAAATCCTAATTTTTCTAATGGGGAAATAAAATCTTTAAAAAATTTATTATTATCAAAACTCATTTCATATATTATATCACCATTTTCATTTTTTTGTTTTTTTACTAACGAATCAACTTTGTAACCAGCGATTTTATTTAATTCTTTTATAATAAATTTAAGTCTATCTTCAAGATTATACGGAAAAGGATATAATGGATGATCTTTTGGAATCATTATATATGTTATTTTATTTTTATCTTTTGATGTTGAATATTTTTCTAAATATAATAATTTATTTTTGAGTTCTAAACAAATTTCTTCTCTAACCAATGATTTAATACGTTTACTATCTTCTTTTGTAATATTTGGCATTCCACTTATTAATTTTAATAAATATTCTTTATTTTTAGAAGTAGAACAAACAGCCCCCTTAAATGTTGGAATACCTGTTCCTCTCTTTTTATCTAATACTTTTGCACGAGGAGGTCTAATTTTAAATAAATCTGCTTCGTCTGATGCTAGTTTATTTAAATTTTTATCTACAATACCAACAATAAAATTTTCTTCTCTTTCATCATAATAATCTAATGTATCATCAAAATTATAATTTATATCAACAATTTTTTTTTCTTTAATAATTTTATATTGTTTATTAACTATATCTGGATATTTTTGTTTTACATAATTATTTAATGATACTTGATTATCATGAATAATTTCTATATTTTTACGATAATACATTGGAACATCTTCATTTTCATTAAACGGTTGAAAGATATAATATTTTCCTCGTTGAATTAAATATCCACCTCTATTATATTTGTCATATAATGTATCTGAATAATTATTAAAATCATTTTCTGTTATAGGCATCATATCTTCTAATGCTTGATTAAGAAAATAATGTTCAAAAAGTTCAGATTGATGTTGTATAAATGACTTTTTAATTTCTTCTAAAATTTCATAATAAACATAAACATATTTAAATCTATATAAATCTTTAATTTTATTTTTTATTAAAATAATTTCATATTTAGCAAGTTCGTCATTAAATGTGTTATAATTAATTTCTTCTTTAGTAAGATTTTTATAAGTATTCTTTTTAGCATCCCAATATCTATTATTTAACTTGCTAGAATCACATTTAAGATCACAAGGTTTGAAATCACATAATGCAGGACAAATTTGTTTATTATTTTTAATATTATCTAATGTTGGAGGATAACATTTTTTATATTTATCTAATTCTTCTGGAAACATATTAGCATGTAATAATAAAGGACAATCTAATGCTATTTCTTTGAGTGTTCTTTCAATTTCTTTAACATTTAAATATTTTAATTCTGCTTTTTGATATAATTTTTCATCAGTTGATAATTCTGATTTTTTTTTACTATTTAATGCTACAACATATCTATAAACACTAACTTTTGGATATTTATAATTATCATTAATAACATCTTGATGTACACACATACGAATTGCTCGTCCAATAACTTGTTCTATTTTTGGTATATTAAAAAATACATCAATTATATGAACTTGGCTGCAATTTTTAAGTGTAACACCTTCGTTCATAACTCTTGAACCTAACACAAATTTAATAAATTTACCATCTGAATTATAAGAATTATTAAATACATCTTGAATTATTTTTTGTTTAATTTCAGGAACATCTTCACCAGATTCGTCAACACCACCTGTTACTAAAATAAAAGTTGCAGGTTTAAAATCTATTAAACTTTTTTTCTTTTTAAAATCTAAATAACTTAATCCTGTTTTATAATCAATAGTATCATCTTTAATATCATAATTAGAAGTATCTTCTTGGTATTCTAAATAACCATTTTGCAATAGAGTTTCTGCAAATAATTCCATACCACCTGCTTTTACTAAATTAGAATAAATAAAAGCAGTTGAAGCACCTTTTTTACCTTCGACTAAATTACTTAATTTTTCTAAAAGTGTATAAAATTTTGTTGAAAATTTTTTAATATAAGGATTTTTTAATATTAATCCTGTAATATTTTTTTTAGTACTCTCTAAAATAAAATTATCTTCTTCTTCTTTTGATAATTTACCATTAAAAATTGTTTTATTTATTAATTTTCTTAATTTATCACCATCACTATTAAGTTGGGACAAAACTATATTCATACCATCTGCCGAATAATAACCTTCTAATTCTGTTTTTTCTTTATTTAATCCAGGAAATACAAAATTAGATACTGCCGACGAAGCTCTATCTAAAGTATCATCTAAACTTTCAGTTGTTTTAATATATGTATTTAATTGAAATTGTTCCATAAAACATTTAATTACAGGAGTAAATAACATACCTTCTGGAATAATTCCTTTATCAATTCTTTCAGCAAATGTATAAGGTATAGAACCTCTATAAAAACTAATATAACCATTTGCTTTCTCTTTTAAATATTTTAAACCATCTGGTTTAATTTTCATCATATAATTCTTTTCTTTTGTAAATACTTTATCTCTTTGTGCTTGGTCATCATCTGGTCTAATAAAATTTAATAAATCAATAATTTCATCTGCTAAATTAATCATAGGTGTAGCTGTTAATAAAATAACACGAAGATTTTCTGAACTTTTAATAATTTTTTTTAACGCTTCTCCATATTCATTGCCTGTAATATTATGGGCTTCGTCAATAATTAAAATAGAATTATCCATATTAGTAATACGATCTACAACAATTTCTCTTTCGAAATCACCTTCCGATGTTTTACGGTAAGATGATTTAAGTTGTGTATCTCCAACAACTTTTTTTTCTACTATTTTTTCACCTAAAACTTTTTTATAGAAAGATTTATAAGATAAAATTTTATAATATTGTAAAGCCGAATAAATAGCTGTTTTCTTTTCTTTATCTATTTCGCCTTTTGACATTTGTTTTAAACCTTCTTTATTTTTCAAATATGTTTCACCTGTTGTATTAATTAATTCTTTTTTAAAATTTTCTCTAGTATTTGGACCTGGAACTATTACATAAATTTTAGTATTATATTTTTTAATTTGTTCTTTAAATTGTTCTGCAACTCTAATTGCAGTCATTGTTTTTCCTGAACCAACACCATGCATTAAAATAACACCTTTATATGATGTATTTGGACTGATAAAATTAGGTATTATTGCTTGTTGTTCACGAGGTTCAAATTCACCCTTTTTACAATTAACAGCTCTATATTTTTGAATCTGATCATATGTTTCCAGTTTATCACGTTGTGGAACATGGTGATAATAAAATTCTCGTTTTTTAAATATTTTAATCATAAAGTCTGGGTCTTCTGTTTTTGGATAAGAAAAATCTTTTGTAAATTTTAATTTTTTACTCATTAATTAATAATGATTAGATATTTTAATTATTTTGATTGAAATGACTTTTGATTAATAATGATTTTTTAAATAAAAACATAGTTTTATTTATACAAAAATTTGTATAAATAAAAAAATTATAATTGACAGCGGCGGGATTCGAACCCACGAAGTGTAAAACATTGGCTCTTAAGACCAACCCCTTTGACCGCTCGGGAACACTGTCAGGTTTGCTGGATACGAGGAATGATATAAAGACATTTCTGAGTTGTAGCTGTAAGTATCCATAAGTGGTTCTGACGGGACTCGAACCCGCGACTTCTGCGTTATAAGCACAGCACTCTAGACCAACTGAGTTACAGAACCTGGTGGTATTTACTAATACCATTTTTTTTATTTTTTTTTATTTTTTTTATTTTTTTTATTTTTTTTTATTTTTTTTATTTTATATATAATCGCCTACTATTGGGATCGAACCAATGACCTACCGGTTAACAGCCGGTCGCTCTAACCAACTGAGCTAAGAAGGCTTGTTCAAAATTAATTTAACAGTTAATTTATTGTTAATTAATTTTGAAATTATTTCCTTAAGATAAAAATATTATCAGAGGAACATGTAATTATGTTTACAATTGACAGCGGCGGGATTCGAACCCACGAAGTGTAAAACATTGGCTCTTAAGACCAACCCCTTTGACCGCTCGGGAACACTGTCTGGTTTGCTGGATACGAGGAATGATATAAAGACATTTCTGAGTGTAGCTGTAAGTATCCAATTAACTAAATGTTAAGGTTTTTTATTGGTACCCATACTGGGAATCGAACCCAGGCTAAAAGTTTAGAAGACTCTTGTGCTATCCATTACACTATATGGGCTCGATAGTAGAATACTTTTTCTACTACTAATAATACATATATAATAAATCTTTAAATCAATATAATAAATATTCATTTTTTTTAATAACTTAAAGAAAAATATAAATTTCCTCGTAAATTAATAAATTAATTCAGGGAACTATTGTTATAGGAAATAGGTAGTATCTATATTACTACTTTTATAGTAAGTTATAACTTTGACTATAAAACCATTAGAAAGTATTTAAATATACTTTTGGCTATCCAATATTAATTTAATATATTGGGGAAATAATTTAATATTTCACTTTATTCCTATATAATATATACTATATATTTTTAATTTTATAATAATTTTTCATAAATATTAATTTTATCTTCAAAAGTTTCTATTTTTTTATTTTCTATTTTTTTAATAAATTTTGAAGGAATTTTTATTCTTAAATTATCTGGTAAATTATCAAGAGTAATATTATTTTGTATAATATATTTTCTCCATTTAAATACAGGATCAAACAAATCTAAATAATTATTTCTTTCTTTGTTATTAGTATCTATTTCTATAATATCTGTTAAATATTTTTTTTTGAAATCATTTATTACATCTATTACTTTTACATTTGGTTTCATAATATTAGACCACAAATTATCTGTTATATCGACAAGTGATTGTTCACAACAATTATCACAATTTCTACATGTAAAAAAATTACATGATTCATTAAAATACTCTAATATATATTTTCTTCTACAAGTATTTAAATAAGCAAATTTCAATATTCTATTTATATTATCAATTTTAAAATTGTATAATTCAGAATCTGAAAATTTTATATCTTTAATCATATATTTAGCAATTACAACACTACTATAATCAAAGTATAAAACTGTATTTGACTGAATATTATCTCTTCCTGCTCTGCCTATTTGTTGATAATATTCTTCTATTGAAGAAGGACAACCAAAAATAATAACAGCTCGTATTTTTTGGTCAATTCCCATACCAAATGCAATAGTACTAATTATTACTTTAATTTCTCCATTTAAAAATTTATTTTGAATTATTTCTCTATTTTCTTTTGATAAACCTGCATGATAAGCATTGCAAAAATTTTTATCAATATTATTTAATTTTTCTGCTAATTCTTCAGTTTTTTTTCTACTATTGATATAAACAATAATTTTTTCACCAGGATATTTTTCAGTCCAACTTAATACAATATGTTCTTTTGCCTGTTTTCTTTTTAATATTCTGATTTTTTTTGTTTTTTGATGAACAACAGAAACATTTGGAATTCCTCGAACACTAATATATAAATTTGGTCTATCAAATGATGCTTTTACAATAGCTGGATTATTTAAATTTAAAATTTTGGTAATATCTTTACATACTATATTAGTTGCTGTTGCTGTCAATGCAATAATAGGAATAGATGGAAATAACTCTCTGAATGTTTTTATATTTGTATATTCTGGTCTAAAATCTGAACCCCAAGAACTAACACAATGTGATTCATCAATAGCTAAAAATCCTAAAATATTATTTTCAACCAAGTTTTGTGCAATTGTTAAACCATCTGATTTAACTAAATATTCTGGACTCATATAAACAATTTTTATATTACCTTTTTTTATTTCTAATATTTCTTGATGTTTATTTTTATTATTTGTATGAAGAGTAGCACAAGGTATATTAATTTTATCAAGTTTTTCTTTTTGATCATCCATTAGAGAAATCAATGGACTAATAATAAATATAGTTTTTTTAGTTATTAATGGCGGAAGTAAATAACATAATGACTTTCCATATCCTGTAGGTAATAATCCAATAACATCATTCCCTAAAAGTAATTTATTAATTGCTTCTATTTGTTTATCTTTTAAATCATCTATTTTCAATCGGCGAAGAAATTTTTTAGCTTTTTCAGTCCATAACATATTTTGAGATTAATTAATTTAATTATTATAATAATATTATTAATTATCAATATTTATGCATTATATGCTAATGGTTCAGATATATACGAATTATTTATTGTATTTTGACTATTTTTAGACTGTTGTATTAAAAGTGTTCTCATCATTTGCGATAATTTATTAATATTTGTTTCTATATTATCTATTTTTTCTTGTAAATAAGATGAATCATCATTTAAATAATTGTCAGACGGTGACATATCAGTAATATAATCTTGAGCAACTGATGGTTGAGTTAATGATTCTTGTTCTCTTGATAATTCTGTTCTATATGCTTCTATTATTACATCACAACCATTATAATTATCGTCAGAACAATATTCAGTTGCAATGTCTATCCAATCATTTTTTAATTTATTTATTTCATCTCGTGTATATGTTTTTACATTACTATTCTCTTGATAATTATCTAATATTTTTTTTGATATATTCTCAATATTTTCATCGCAATTATTATAAGGATTATCCATATCACAATTTGTTTTAATAATATTTAACCAAAGATCATTTATATTATTATAATTTGTTTGTGTATGTGTGTATACTGGGGTGTTATCTGTCATAAATTCTGTTACTTTAGATTTTTCACATTTATAAATACCTTGTGTATCATAAAAACAACTCATAATAATATAAAATAGATATTATATATAAAATCTATTTTATATTAATTATGAATCATATATTATATAATATTTCATTAATAATATTATTTATAGGTATTATTATGATGACAATATATATTACAAAAGCATCTGATGTTAATTATATGACAAATGAAAAAGAAATATTAATGAGACAAAATTTAAATAAACCGGAATCTGTTAATAATATTTATGATTATAAAATATCAAAAGCTTATAAAAATATGTTTTCAAATCCTTCTATATGGATGGAATATACAGAATTTGATTATGACCCAAACAAAGAAATAATCAATAATAAAATGGTTTAAAGATATTTTTACATTTAATTGTAATGTCAAAAACGGATTTACTTACTGAAGATACTATTAATCCCAAAGGTCAAAATTACATTTGTATTAGTTTTTTAACTGATAAAGAAAACAAAACTAGTTTGTCGGGTATTAAAATGAGAGGAGCATTTTCAACATATGATGAGGCATGTGAACATGCAAAAAAATTACAAGGAATAGATGAATATTTTAATGTTTTTGTAGGAGAAATGGGTAAATGGCTTCCATTTGATCCAAATCCTGATTCAGAAGCAGTTCAAAATTCAGAGTATGCAAATGAACAACTTAATACTATGATGAAATCATATATGGAAAATCAAGAAAAAGCAAAAATTTATCATGAAAAACGTAAAAATGAAATGGTTAAAAATAATATTTTAGATAATCTTAATACTAGACAAGAAAATTTAGATGATATCAAGAAAAAAATAAAGAAAACAGATGATAAAGACGAACAGTTAAATTTACAAAAAAATATTGAAGAAATAGAAAATCAAATTGCAAAGATGAAAGAGAAGAAATCTGAAATTGAACATCAAATTGATAGTATTGGAAAACAACTAGATGGATTTAGTCAGATGAATCTTGCACCTCCTACAATTGTAGATTATGATGAAGAACCTATTAAATCAGTAGAATAAAATTAATTTTATTAAATAATAATTTTTAATTATTATTTAATTAATTACGATAATTTTTGAACGTTAATTTTTATACCATTTCTTTTATTTGAAAATAAAGTATTTGGATCAAAAATTTCTAATCTTTTATTCCATTTTGAATCATATGCTTTTTCATGAAACTTTATAAATTTATTACATCCTAATTTAAATGATGGAACTTGTTTGGCTTTATACCAAAAAACTTTATCTGTAATATTTTTACTATGTATTCTATTGTTTATAACCATCATACCATAATTTTCTGTCAAATCTGAAAAAACTTGTTGGAAAATATCAAATGTTGGAAACATACCTGCATAATGTTCATATAATTTTTTTCTATTATTAATAGTATCTTCAGCAAGTAAAAATATATAATCAAAATTAGATCTCATTTCAGGTGGAATACCAACTGCATATTGCATAGTTAAAATAAATTATAAATGATGATGACGTCCATTAAAAAACATTTCTGCTATATTAGGATCTTTTAACCATTTTTTATCACTCATACAATCATCCATAATTAACATTATAGTATCATCTTTTGGGGTTTTACCGTCTTTAATTCTTATTTTATTGTCTTCATTCATTTTATCTTGTCTTTGATAAATTCTAGATAAAATATCAGAACTATATTCTGAATAAATATATGAATCTGGAATGAAATCTGTATAAAATCCATTTAATTTTTCTGTTCTACTTATTGCGACAGCAGCAGCTAAATTTTTTTTTTGATACATAATTTCTCTAGTTAAAAAAGATTTACCCGTTGCTCTTTTTGCAATCATTGCTATAGTACAATGGTCTACCATATCATCAATTTGAAATTTTCTAATAGGTAATTTTGCTGATCCGAATTGTACTTCTCTAGTTCCCATTTATTATATTGTTTTATAAAATAACTTTTAATTTTTATTAAAAATCAGGTAATTCAGTAAATATTTTTTGTTCAGATGCTTGTTTATTAAACCATGACATTTGTTCGTTTTTAAGATTATTAGTATTAAAATTATTATTATGGACAAATGTTTTTGATATATCACAATTTTTAACAGGTTCGCAATTATGTGTTATAATAGCTATATCGTTCAATGTATTTGTTGATAAATTTAATATTAATCCAATAATTGATGATACAAAAATAGGAAATTTATATTTATCATAATATAATTCCCTAACTTTATTATGTTTTTTATCATCTTGTTCTTGAAACCATAAAATAATAAAAAAAGTTAATCCAATTATTAAAAATTGTTTTAGAATTAAATTCATTAAATTATACAAGAAAATATATTAAATTAAATTTTTAATAAATATTTCTAATATTATTATAATGACAAATATAATTCAAACTAATGTTTCTAAATTACAAAAAATTGTAAAATATATTTTAATGGGATTAATTATAGTGTTAGCAATTAAATATATACCTGATAACAAAATTAAAAATAACGAAATTATAATGATAGGGGCAATATCATCAATTACATTTGCTATATTAGATATGATTTCACCATCTGTATCTATTCACAATTATAAAAAATCAAATGATAAACTATGCATTGAATCATTTAAATATTAAAATAATTAGTTAATAATTTTTTTTGATTTTTTAAATCGTTAGGTTCTTTTGGATTTTCTACGGGAATACCTCCTCCGTTTGAAAATATTTCTTGGAAATTTTCTTGTGTACAATTTAAACTTGTTTCCTCTTCAGACATTAAATCTAAATCATTTAATGTTTGCTCGTCAGTTCCTAAATATTGTAATGTTTTCTTTAGTTTACTATCAATGCTATCTAAATTATTTTTAATATTATTGTTTTGTTGTTCTGTTTTTATTTTATTATTAAATATATTAATATTAGTTTGAGATGTTTCTGAAATTTCAACATCTACATTCGCATCCTCGTCTATATTTGATAAAATAGAATTTATATCTGTCGGAGAAACAGAATTGTTCAAAATATTATCAATTCTTGTACCAATTGTTTTTTCTTCAGAATTTGAATTTTGTTTTGTTTCTGGTTCTATTTTTGGTTGTAAATTATCAGATGATGTATCATTCTCTTCATTAATTTTAAACAATTTATCATTATCTAACGATAAATCTTTTTTTATTATTTTAGTTAGATTTTTTTCTTCAATTTCTGTTAATGGTTTATCAAATTGTTGTTCATCTTTATAATCGTCTATAATATCTTCGTCTTCGCCTAAATATAATTTTAGAATATGTTTAACAGGTAATAGTTTACGAATACCTTCTTTAATACAATCTTTAATAATATTTATACAATCTCGTTGATTACGTTTTATTTCAATAGGAGGATAATTATGATATAATAAATAAGGATTATTCCACAACTCTCGAGCACATTCTATATAAATTTTATGAATAAAATCAGTTGTTTTTATATTTTGATATAAACTAGAATCAATTTTAGATTGTGTTTTACATGTTGGATTATATGTTAAAACAATTAATGTAGATTTTAACGTTGCTTTTATTAAATCATTTAACCATGAATAGCTATAAGAAGAGTTAAGAATACGATTTGTTTCTTTGTTAATAATATCTTGATTCCATTTAGGAATTGCTTTTAGAAATGATTGAAATATTTTAAGCACATCATCGTTTTTGGAAATTTCAAGCGATTGTTTATAAACTGATTGTATACCTTCAAAAACTAATGGAGATAGTATATTTACAAGATGAGTTGTATAATCGTTTTTTGTTTCTACTAATAGATTTATCATTATATATTATTCTATATTAGATTATTTTTATTAATAATTAATATTTATTATTAAAAATATACGTTTGATTTTATTTAAATTTAGATTTTATTTAAATTTAGATTTTGATTTTGATTTTGATTTAGATTTTGATTTAGATTTTGATTTAGATTTAGATTTTGATTTTGATTTTGATTTAGATTTTGATTTAGATTTGATTTAGATTTAGATTTTGATTTAATAAGAAAATATAAAAATAAACCATAGAAATTTTTAGAAACAACATCCAAAACATTATAACTAATATTTTTTTCCCTAAAATCAAGACCTGCAACAACCCCATAAAGTGACCAAACTATAAACATAAAATAATATATTTTTAATCCAGATTTAGATTTGGCTGCATAATTGCAATGTAAAATATTAAATGTATTAGCAAAGAATATAAATCCTATTCCTATACTAATATTTTTATCTAAAATTCCTATTTCGCCTAAATAACCAAATAAAAGCATTAACCAATTACTTATTAATATTTGTATAATATGTGATTTTTCATCTTTTAATATTTGTATAAAATTTAAATTTTTATTTTTATTATTTTCTTTATTTTCTTGATATTTTAAATATAATATAGTTGATACTAACATTGTTGGTGTAGTAATAAACCAATCAAAATATCTTGTTGATGTTATATTATCATTATTTAAATCTGAAATTTTTAATCTATAAATTAAAAAAATGTAAAAAAGAAATTCAATTACTTGAACAAAAGTTTCTAATTGTAATGCTTGATGTAATATAAAATCTTTTTCATCAAGATTAAAAAATAATCCATTTACACTAAACATTCCAGTAATTATTTGAATAATTAAAGAAAAATACGATGACAATATAACTCCGTCCATTTATTTTATATTATAAAATAATATAAAATAAAAATTAAATAAAAATTAAATAAAAATTAAATGACACATGTATTCACACTACTATTAAATCCTCTGTTTGATAAAGTATTAAAATTATTTTTAGTCATACATAAACATCCGCTACCAGAATTAGAATTACATGATAAGTTTGTTCCAATATAGTTTTCCATTTCAGCATTTGATATTTCTTTTTTAACATTAGCGATAGGAACATTCCATTGAACGTGTTTACAACATTGTTTAGAACAGCGATTCATGTCTATTTTGTTTGATTTATCTAAATTCGATGGATTAGAATAAGCATCATTATTAGTATATTCAGAATAAGTGGAATTAGGATTCATAGAATTAACAGAATTCATAGAATTATCAGGATTCATAGAATTATCTGGATTCATAGAATCAACAGGATTCATAGAATTATCTGGATTCATAGAATCAACAGGATTTAGTCCAAGTTCACTGCTTAATTGTTCTTTTATTTCATTAATATATTTAATATTACTATTATCAATTATAGG
>Ga0129324_10002234_pt1 | contig 12017 bp, 9 predicted proteins | sample CPBDNA_7_FD_96879 | JGI IMG/M metagenome (GOLD analysis project Ga0129324, IMG submission 96879) | Freshwater to marine salinity gradient microbial communities from Chesapeake Bay, USA - CPBay_Spr_15_0.2_DNA | ecosystem: Environmental > Aquatic > Marine > Coastal | place: USA: Chesapeake Bay... | reverse complement strand
AGTTGAACTTTGTCAAGTCAAACAATGAAAATGATGATGATACATATATAATTGCATTTCAAACAGAGCGAAATAAGTGGAATTATACGAATAGACCGTACCCTACAAAATATATGGGCAGAGTATATATTAACAAAGACAATTTTGCTATTGTAAAGGTCATTGAGAATTGGGAAACTACGCTAAAAAAAGAAGAAATACAGAAACACTTCAAAGGCTATGAAAATTACAAAGACATAGTTGAAACGACGATTAAGGAGGAAAATATTTGTACTTATTCTCAAATTAGTGGCAATGACAAATATTATGCTATTCAATACTTTAACAGAAGTTATAGTGAATCAATAAATAAGGAAAACAAACGTAATCGTAGGATTATCGAATTAGATTCTTATTTATTTGATTTTGAACTAAAAGATGTTGAGGACATTGAATATGAATGGAGAGAAAAGAACCAGACTGTTTTAAACCGTGTAAAATATGATGAAACTTTTTGGAGTTCATTTTACGAGAGAAAAATTGACAAAAAAACTGAATAAAAAACTATTGGCAACAATGGCTATAAGTAATTGCTAGTTCTCGCCCACTTACGAAAATCCTCGCGGATTTTCAGTTCTGTGTGTACTTGCAAAGGTAAGTGCTAACCCACGCAACTACTCATAGCCGAGCCGTTATCATACATTTAAAAAACATGAAACGAATTTTTGGATTCTTAATATCAATTATCTTTCTGACATCTTGTTCAGAGAATTTTGACATTAAAGACCCAGCAGAATTCAATAAAAAGATTGAAACAAGAACTGACATTGCAACATCGGAACAATTAATTGAATTCTATTACAACCATCCTCCTAATGAAGGCACACCTGAGCTTGAAATAGAAAGTAAAGAATTGCGTAACGGACTAATAGAAGTTACTCTAATTCATGACGGACAAGAAGATGACTCGCAAAGAGCAACTAAAATTGTTATGACAGCTGAACTGACAGGCAAAAAATGGACAGTTCATGAAATCAAAACAAATAGAAAATGTTGGGATGGACGTGGACATACTGATTGGGGAACCGAATGGTGCAATTAACAAATGAATAGACGAGCCAAAATATAATTAAATATAAAATTTGATAAAAAATGAAAATCACTTTTGGATTATTAATAACATTTTTTCTAAGTATTCTACATGAGTCATGCTCAGTCCAAAATCAAGTTAATGTAATAAGTCCTGATGGCAATTTTCGATTTGAACTAAGGAATGAAAGGTCACAGCTTTTTTACTATGTCTATTTCAAAAACAAGGAAATTATTGGAAAATCCTCCATGGGGTTTAAATTTTCCGAAAATGAACATGACTTGAATAAATTAACAATAAATACTGTCAAAGAAAGTAAAGTAAATAGCCACTGGAAACCCATTTTCGGTGAAAAAAATATTTATCCTGAACAATATCAGCAGGCGGTTGTTAGCTTTAGTTCTAATGTCCCAGATATGCCTATTTTTCAATTAAACATAAGGGCTTATAATGAAGGTATTGCCTTTAGGTATGAATTTGAAAATGCAAAGCAAACCACCATTGAAGCGGAACTTACAGAATTTGCATTACCTGCTAATTCAGAAGTATGGATTTCAAATAAAGCTCAAGCTAAAATTATTAAAAGAAAATTTTCTGAATTTAACAATACTTCAATTGAACGCCCTCTTTTAGCACAGTTGAACGATTCTTTATTTGTTTCACTTGGAGAGGCTGCATTAATTGATTTTGCTCGAATGAACTTTAATGTTAACCATGAAAAACCAGCTGTACTTGTAGCCGACCTTTCTAGTCAGGTAAACTATAATGGTGCGTTTAATAGTCCCTGGAGGACAATAATGGCAGGAAATTCAGCGGGTGAAATTTTAGAGAATAATTACTTATTGCTGAACCTAAATGATCCCAATAAAATAGCAAATTCTGATTGGATCAAGCCAGGGAAAGTAATTCGTGAAGTAACACTGACAACACAAGGAGGAATAGCTTGCGTAGATTTTGCAGTTAAGCATAATTTACAATATATCGAATTTGATGCAGGATGGTACGGAAATGAATATGACGACTCATCTGATGCTTCTACAGTTACTGTTGACCCAAATCGTTCCAAAGGTCCACTTGATCTTCATCAAGTAATCAAATATGCTGAAAGTAAAGGGATTGGAGTAATCTTGTATGTAAATAGGAGAGCATTAGAGAAACAGCTAGATGAACTATTGCCTTTGATAAAATCTTGGGGTGTAAAAGGGCTTAAGTATGGCTTTGTAAATGTAGGTTCTCAGAAATGGACAAGTTGGTTACACAATGCTGTTCGAAAGGCAGCAGATCATAAATTAATGGTGAATATTCATGATGAATACCGCCCTACAGGTTATTCACGTACTTACCCAAACCTGATGACACAGGAAGGTATTCGTGGCGATGAAGCATCGCCCGATAATAGCATGGTTTTAAAAACCTTGTTTGTGCGAATGTTGGCTGGAGCTGGAGACCATACCAACTGCTATTTTGCAGATAGAGTGGATGACAAACTTGGTTCACATGCTTCTCAACTTGCCAAGTCAATTTGTATTTATAGTCCATGGCAGTTTCTCTATTGGTATGATAGACCCATAAATTCAGTACCTAAAGCAGATGGAGCAGGTGGTAATGACAAATTTATTACCGAAGTTCCAGAATTAACTTTTTTTGATCAGTTACCTACAGTATGGGATGACACTAAGGTTATTGAAGGTTATCCAGGGAAATATGCTGTTGTAGCCAGAAAAAGTGAAACTACGTGGTTTGTAGGCGTACTTAATGGAGATCAAGAAAGGGATTTCAATATACCGTTTGATTTCTTAGATCCAAATAGCAAATATGAAGCTACTATTTTCACTGATAATGACGAAGTTAAAACATTAACAAGGGTATCTGTAGAAACATTAACAATAACTTCAGAATACGTGTTAAAAAATTTTCTGAAAAAAAATAAAGGAGCTGCTCTTATTTTAAAAAAAATAATGTAGAAATTAATAAAACTGACTACTACACTACCTAAACTGATGGTCAGTAATTTGACAAACAAAATGACATTAGATAAAATACTAGCTGAATTTTATAAAGAAAATGGAATTCCAGAAAACGGTGGAATTGATAAAAAAACCTTTGAATTAAAAGTATTTGGCATTTATCTAAAATTGCCAAACCCTCAATTCCGAAAGGACGTAATTCATATCCACGACATTCAACATATTTTAAATAAATGCGACACTTCATGGAAAGGAGAAGCGTTCATTGCAGGTTGGGAAATATCGACTGGGTTTTGGAAGCATTTCCCTATTGTAATTTTTAGTCTTTGGGCGATGGGATACAGTTTGTGGCTTTATCCTAAAGCAGTTTATCAAGGATTTAAAAAAGGATTGAATGATATTGGAATTATTGACTTAAAAGTCAGTAAATCCGAATTTATGAAAATGGAATTTAACAAATTGGTTGAAATTACTCGAAAAGAAAAAGTAACAAAAATGGGGGTTTTCCAATGGGTTCAGTTCCTTTTTTGGATTTTAATATGCCAAATGATTTTTCTTTTTCCATTATTAATAGTCATAATCGGAATTATATGGATTATAAAATAAAAGTATTATGGTACTTAAACCAGAACCAAAAAGGATTTCTAAATCAACCGGAAAGCCTGATAGACGAGCAAGAGATAACAAAGACATACCCGAAAATACACCATCTTTAAAATCCCCAAAACGAAATAAAAAATAAGTTAATTTATATACGGACGATTTATTATTAGATGGAAAAAAAGCAAAAAATCAATCCCGTAGGATGTCAACAGGTCAATATTTAATGATGTGGAAAAGTCAACCTGAAAATAAAAATTAAAGTGGGATTTTTTCCTAAGAAATTACCCCTGAGCCGATCAACTCATTTCCCGAGTACCAAGCGACAAACTGTCCGGAAGTGATGGCAGATTGTTTGTTGTCAAAAACAACATAGAGAAATTTTTCGGTGGCGTGCAAGCGTGCCTTTTCAAGGGATTGTCGGTAACGGATTTGTGCCATAACCTCCATGGTTTCGCCTGCATTCAACTTTAAATCGGGCCGTACCCAATGGGTAGCTGCTTCGGTTACTTTCAATGCTTTTCTGAACAGCCCTGGATGTTCTTTTCCTTGCCCCACAAAAACAATGTTTTCGTTTACATCAGTGTCAACAACAAAAAGTGGGTCTGGCGTTCCACCAACTGACAAGCCTTTGCGCTGGCCTATGGTGAAGAAATGCGCTCCTTGATGCGAACCCCTTACCTTCCCATCTCCCCTTTGGTAGCGACGCTTAAAAGACAGTTCTTCAAGGCTTAACTCTTTGTCGGGAGCTGGCGTTTCATAATGCGATCGGGGGATTTCAATGATTTGCCCTATTTTTGGTTTTAATTGTTGTTGTAAAAAATCGGGGAGTCTTACTTTTCCAATAAAACAAAGTCCCTGAGAATCCTTCTTGTCGGCAGTCACCAAGTCTTGATCCAAGGCGATTTTTCTTACTTCTTTTTTTTGAAGGTTCCCAATTGGAAAAAGGGTCTTTTCTAATTGTTCTTGCGTAAGCTGACACAAAAAATAAGATTGATCTTTATTTTCATCAGCACCGCTCAGCAATCGATAAATATTTTTACCATCAGAATCGGTCACGATTTCTTTTTGGCAATAATGACCCGTCGCCACATAATCTGCATCTAAAGAAAGTGCGATTTTTAAAAAAACATCAAATTTAATTTCTCGATTACACAACACATCTGGATTGGGGGTTCTTCCGGCGGCGTACTCCGCGAACATATAATCAACGATGCGCTCTTTGTATTCATTACTTAAATCAACCGTTTGAAAAGGGATACCCAGTTTTTCGGCCACCAACATGGCGTCATTGCTGTCTTCTAGCCAAGGGCAGTCATTAGAAATCGTGACGGATTCGTCGTGCCAGTTTTTCATAAACAGACCAATGACTTCATAATCTTGCTGATTTAATAAATGTGCAGCAACACTAGAATCAACACCTCCAGAAAGTCCTACGATGACTCTTTTCCTTTTCATTAGGTAAAGGTACGAGAAGTAATTAAATGAAACCCTGCCTCAGCAAAACAGTATGTTATTTCTTTTTAAGATTTTTTTGTTTTTCAGCCTGATCCATTGCCTTTTGCAAACGCGCTGAAAAGCCACCTGCCTTTTTAGGTTTCTTTTTGTTTTCCTCAATCTTCGCATGAATTTTGGCATCATCAACAATGTAGTTTTTGATAACCAACATCAAGAAGATGGTCAATAAGTTGGAAACGAAATAGTACAAACTCAAACCACTGGCATAATTATTAAAGAAGAATAGCATCATCAAAGGCATCAAATAAATGATGATCTTCATGTTTGGCATTCCCGGTTGTTGCGGCATGGGTTGCTGTCCTGTGGTCATTCTTGTATAAAAGAAAATCGCAACAGAAGCAAGAATCGGAAACAAACTGATGTGGTCTCCATAGAAAGGAATATTGAAAGGCAATTCCATCACCGAATCATAGGAAGACAGATCGTCTGCCCACAAAAAGCTTTTTTGGCGCAACACGAAGGCTACTGGAAAAAAGCTGAAAAGTGAATAAAAAACTGGGAGTTGAATCAAAGCAGGAATACAACCCGACATCGGATTTGCTCCTGCCCGGTTGTACAGACTCATGGTCTCTTGTTGCTTCTTAACCGCGTTATCTTTGTATTTCTTATTAAGTTCTTCTACTTCAGGACGCAGGAGTTTCATCTTAATTTGAGAAACATAGGATTTATAAGTCACTGGTGACATCGCCAAACGGACGATTAACGTCATGATAATAATCGAAATTCCATAAGGAAAAATTCCAGACAGAAATCCAAACAACGGCATGAAGATAAATCGGTTGATCCATCCAAAAATTCCCCATCCTAAAGGAATAGAAGATTCTAGATCGCGGTCATAGGTTTTTAAAGTTGCATAGTCTGTCGGTCCGAAATAATATTCAAAACGACTGTCTAATTCTCCTCCTTCGAAGGTCAGAGGAATTGAAGCCGTGAATTTTTTTGTATACACCTCTTCCAAAGATTCATCGTCTGCAAGATTTACTGAGGCCAAATCTAGTTTAGAAATTTTTTGTTTTGGAATAAGTATCGCACTAAAAAAATGTTGTCTAAATGAGATCCATCGAACTTCTTCGGCTTGCTCTTCATCGTCTCCAGTTAATGACAAATAATCTACTTTGTCTTCTTCATAACCATAAGTCAGCTCCGTATAACGGTTTTCATAATCAATACTTTTTGAATTCCTAAAAGTTGAAGTTTCCCATTCTATTTGAGGGGCTTCGCTTAAATCCAAAAGAGAGGAGATACCTGCAGAACGAATCGAAAAATTGACCAAATAGGTCGCTACATCAACGCTGTAAATAAATTCAATGTATTGATTTTTAGAAATTTCCGCTTTAAGCGAAAGTTCTTCCTTCCCGTTTCTTGAACTTAAAGAAGGGGCGAAATAAAAATCTTTGGTGTTTAAACGACGGCCGTCTTTGGTTGCAAATTTTAGATTGAATGAATTGTTTCCTTCTTTTACCAAATCCATCGGTTCCTGAAGATAATTGAAAAACTCTTTCAATCTAACTTTCGTTAACAATCCTCCTTTGGGGCTTATCTCGAGAAGTAATTTTTTATTTTCTATTACTTGTGTCTCAGTTCCCTTGTCGACCATCCAATTGCTGAAAATACCAAAAGTATTTTGCAAATTAACTTTTTGAAGCGAATCATTAATTTGAATCGGATTGGGAGAGTTTGAGGCATCAATAGCTTCAATGTCCGACGGGGCTGCCTTATCTTCTGCAACCTCAGCGGGTTTATTCATATAAAGCATATACGTTACAATCAGTGCAATAAGTACGAATCCAATAAACTGTAGCGGATCAAATTTTTTTTCTTCCATAGAGTTATTTTTTTTGTTGATCGTTAAAACAATCAAGACTTGCTTTAATAAATGCCACAAATAAGGGATGCGGATTGGAAACGGTACTTTTATATTCTGGGTGGAACTGAACCCCAACAAACCAGGGATGATCATTGTTTTCAATGATTTCAACCAAATCAGTTTTAGGATTAATCCCAGTGACTTTCAGTGTGCCTTGATTAAAAACACGGTCTCTATATTCGTTATTAAATTCATAGCGGTGGCGATGGCGCTCTGCTATTTTAGTCTTTTCATAAGCAGCGGCTACCTTGCTGTCTTTTGTGAGGTTACAATCCCATGAACCCAAGCGCATGGTGCCCCCTTTATTTACAATTCCTTTTTGACTTTCCATTAAATTAATTACTGGATGCTCAGTGGATTCATCAATTTCGATAGAATTTGCATTCTCAAGATTCAGTACGTTTCGAGCATACTCAATAACGGCCATTTGCATGCCTAAGCAAATTCCAAAAAAAGGAATTTTATTTTCTCTAACGTAGGTAATCGCATCGATTTTCCCATCGATTCCTCTGCCACCAAACCCTGGAGCAACAATCAACCCATGAAGGGATTTTAATTGTTCATGCGAATTAGATTGATCTAAAAATTCCGAATGAATACTCACAACCTCAACTGCGACTTCATTGGTTGCCCCTGCGTGGATAAGAGCCTCGAGTATTGACTTGTAAGAATCCTGTAGTTCTACGTACTTGCCAACCAAGCCAATTTTAATTTTGTGCTTTGGATTTTTATATTTTTTTAAGAAGAATTTCCAACTTGTTAAATCTGGTGCAATTTTGGAATTAAGTTTTAATTTATTAATTACCACTTTATCCAAACCTTCCTCCAGCATTTTCAATGGAACGTCATAAATCGTTTCTACGTCTATGGACTGAATAACCGCTTCTCTTTTTACATTGCAGAACAATGCCAATTTATTTCTTAAATCGTCCGAAAGCTCGTGTTCCGTTCTACAAACCAAAACGTCTGCCTTTATTCCGCTTTCCATTAAGGTTTTAACCGAGTGTTGTGTGGGCTTTGTTTTTAATTCTGCAGCAGCAGACAAATAGGGAATCAATGTGAGGTGAATGACCATCGAATTGTCATCCCCTAATTCGTAAATTAATTGACGGACAGATTCTATATAAGGCAGTGATTCGATATCTCCAACTGTTCCACCAATTTCAGTAATAATAATATCATAATCTCCTGAATCGCCGAGAAGCTTTACGCGTTCTTTAATCTCATTTGTTATGTGAGGAACCACCTGAACCGTTTTTCCTAAAAACTCTCCTCTTCGTTCTTTTTCGATTACACTTTGATAAACCCTTCCTGTGGTAACATTGTTGGCTTGTGAAGTGTTGATGTTTAAAAACCTTTCATAATGACCTAAATCCAAATCTGTTTCAGCGCCATCTTCTGTGACATAACATTCTCCATGTTCGTAAGGATTGAGGGTGCCAGGGTCAACATTGATATAAGGATCAAGTTTTTGAATGGTAACTCTAAAATCTTGGGCTTGAAGCAATTTAGCCAATGATGCAGCTATGATTCCTTTTCCTAGGGAAGAAGTAACTCCTCCGGTAACAAATATATATTTTACTTCGGACATCCGGTGTTTTTTGTATAATGCATAACCGGGCTCAAATTTACGAAATCTGGACTTACAATCAGGTAATTTATTCTATTTCTTAATTTCATATATATCATAACCCCTGTGTTGCAACATAAAATAACCGCTATTGATATAATAATTAGGGGTTTCGTTGATATATAAAAATCGATTTTCTTCGTATTGGGTTTCCCCAATATCCTTTGTGTTCTCCATGCTTCCACAATAAGCTGTTCTCAGCAATACATCCATGGTGAGATCATAGCCCTTGATGGCTTCTCGAACCGGTGGCTTTCCAAATCTGGCGATATACTTTTTTTGAAAATCATTGTATTCACCTTCTTTAAGAGGCAGGCTACCAGTGGTATAAGTGAATTTTAACAAGCCAAGTTGTTTTCGAGAAATATTTTTATTTTGATACACATTACTTCTGTAGGTGGTGAAGAGTTGAACTTCTCTCTCCTTAGAAACCTGAGCACTCAATTGAGAACTTGCACTTGAAATAAGAGAGAAATTTTGACTCTCCAAAATAACTTTATTCGGGAGAGAATCAACCAATAAGGAATCCACCAACTCTGGCAACAAATATCCTGTTTTCTCTGGTCTTAAAACAATTGCATTGGGAAACATTTTCTTTAGGTTCCGTTCTGAATAACGGTTCGCTGAATCTGCAACGATGACAATATTATCCTCCCTGTTTAAGGACTTATTAAGGTACGTCATCATTTCCTTTTGTAAAATTTCTTTCGGAGTGACCGACTGATATACCGCGACTCTGGGAGCGACAGGGTTGGTAGAAAGTGGTGCGATCTTAGGAATGTTTTTAAGCTTTGATTTTGAAGATAAATAATCAAAATTCGAGGAGATCAATGGGCCAATGATGGCTGCTGTGTCACTAAAATCATTCTCCTTGACGATGCTGTCAATCTTATTAATGTTATTTTCAGTATCATAGACAGACAGTTGAACTTCCATTCCAGATTGGCTCAATGTTTCTGCAGCCATCAAGATTCCGAAATAAAAATCAGTCGAGAGCGTATGTAAATTCCTTCGTTTTAATAATTCTCTTGTATTTTCAATGGAATCAAATTCAATTTCATTGACTTTAAAAGGAAGCATTACGCCAAGGTGAATGGATTTAGATTCCTTAATCGAGTCTAATAATGAAATTCTTTCCACCAACAAATCGTCTTCTACTTTATGGTTCCCTCTACTTTCCATAGGAACTCTCAAAATCATTCCCGGCTGCAAACCCTCTTTAATCAATTTTGGATTTAGAGAGTCTAAAACTTGTTGGTTAACCCCAATCTTTTTTTCGATTCTATAATAACCTTCTTTGGGTTTTACCGTATAATAATTATAAGTACTGTCCCAAGTTTCACTTACTGCGGAAGTATGTATGATTGGTACTCGAATTTCTTGATCCACCTTCAATCCTTCTGACAATTCTGGATTTAAAGAATCGAGAGTTTTAACCGAAATCTGATGGTTATAGGCGATCCGCCATTTGGTTTCTTTTGCTTTTACTTTATAAGTTTGAAAATCTCCATCCTCAACATTCTCATTCACTTTTTCTACTACAGGTTCGATTGTTTTGTAAATTGGAATTCGAAGTATCATGCGTTTTCTGAGCCCGATTCTCTCCACCAAAGGATTGTATTCTTTCAATTGCTCAACAGAAATGTCATAGGTCTTCGAAATGCTGTATAAGGTCTGATTTCTCTTTACTTTGTGAGAACCAAAATCAGAAGGGACTCCTTGATCTTGACTGAAAACCAGAGTGCTGGAGAAAAAAAATACGGTAAATAGAATTCTAGAAAATCTCATCTTAAAAATAAATATCAAAAATCATTCCCATTCAATAGTTGCAGGGGGCTTTGAGCTGATGTCATAGACAACCCTGTTAATTCCTTTTACTTTGTTGATTATTTCATTAGATATCTTCTGAAGAAAAGCATAGGGTAAATCAACCCAATCCGCTGTCATTCCATCAGTAGACTGCACTGCTCTTAAGGCAACACATTTCTCATAGGTTCTTTCATCTCCCATTACACCTACACTATTGACTGGAAGTAAAATTGCTCCCGCTTGCCACACGTCATCATATAAATCCCAAGACCTAAGTCCGTCGATAAAAATGGCATCTACTTCTTGTAATATACTAACTTTTTCTGGGGTGATGTCTCCCAAAATACGAATGGCCAATCCAGGGCCTGGAAAAGGATGTCGACCCAACAGTTCCGGTGCGATTCCAATACTTCCTCCTACCCTCCTAACTTCATCTTTAAACAACATTCTTAAAGGTTCTACAAGCTTTAACTTCATAAAATCAGGCAATCCCCCCACATTGTGATGCGACTTGATCGTAGCCGAGGGACCGTTGACCGAAATCGATTCTATCACATCTGGATAGATCGTGCCTTGTCCGAGCCATTTAACCTTGGGTAATGTTTTTGACTCATGATCAAAAACATCAATAAAGGTGTTTCCTATTATTTTTCGTTTTGTTTCAGGATCAGATTCTCCTTTTAAAGCGGTTAGAAATTGATCTGAGGCATCAACGCCTTTCACATTCAATCCCATCCCTTCGTATTGCTTGAGAACATTTTCAAATTCATTCTTTCTAAGCAGACCATTGTTTACAAAAATACATTTCAATTGATCGCCAATCGCTTTGTGCAACAAAACAGCCGCAACGGTAGAGTCAACGCCTCCAGAAAGTCCAAGAATCACTTCTTCTGTTCCAACTTTTTCTTTAAGTTCTTTGATTGTCATTTCAACAAAAGAGTCAGGAGTCCAAGTTTGTTTTAAGTTGGCAATTTTAACAAGGAAATTTTCCAACAACTGCTTCCCATCTGTAGAATGATAAACTTCTGGATGAAACTGTATACCAAAGGTGAGCTCATTATCAAATCTGAAGGCAGCATTCTTAACATCCGTTGTACTCGCAAGCAAGACTCCATCCGTAGGAAGAGAATCAATAGTGTCACTGTGACTCATCCATACCTGACTATCACTAGGAATGTTTTCAAAAAAAGTTTCTTCTGGCTTTACATAAGAAAGATGTGCCCTTCCATACTCACGTGTATCCGAAGGCTTTACTTCCCCTCCCGAAAAATGAGCCAAATACTGCGCTCCGTAGCATACCGCCAATAATGGCTTTTTCCCTCTGATTTCAGAAAGATCGGGATGAGGTGCCAATTCTGAACGAACAGAATAAGGAGATCCGGAAAGTAACACTGCACTAAAATCAGCCAAACTTTTTGGCGGATTATTGTAAGGATGTATTTCACAATAAATAAATAGTTCTCTAACTCTTCTAGCTATCAGTTGGGTGTATTGTGACCCAAAATCAAGAATTAATACTTTGTCTTGCATGAGGTCAAAAATACAATTTATTCAATT
>Ga0129324_10002231_pt1 | contig 12022 bp, 11 predicted proteins | sample CPBDNA_7_FD_96879 | JGI IMG/M metagenome (GOLD analysis project Ga0129324, IMG submission 96879) | Freshwater to marine salinity gradient microbial communities from Chesapeake Bay, USA - CPBay_Spr_15_0.2_DNA | ecosystem: Environmental > Aquatic > Marine > Coastal | place: USA: Chesapeake Bay... | reverse complement strand
AGCTCCACCCAGCATTCCATCGAATGTTCCTGTTGCAACATTATTCCAATATGTATCATTAGGAATGTCATGATAATCACCGTTCGCAGCTTTGATAAGGCATCCAATTATTTTGTAATTTTTGTTATCTGATGAGTGATATTCTTTGTTTTGATAAATTTTATTATAATTTTGAAGTAACAGTTTATACTTATTATAGTCAATTGAAAGTTTGTCTTCTTTAATGTCTTTGTTATTTTGCTTTATTTGTTTTATAAAATTATGTATTTCTTCTTTCGGTGATTTGGTTACTCTTAGGTTATTTGTTTTATTCATATTGAATGCTCTTTTTATATGATTATATAATAACTATATATTTTTTATTAAATCTAATAATTTATATGTTAGTGTTTTAAAATTTATATTTCTAGTATATTTTTATATAAGTATTATTATCAACTCTAAAATAATAAGGAAAATATTATGTCGAGTAGTGAAACTATTTATAAAGTTCTAACTCATAAAGAATGGGCTTCTTTTCAAAGTGAAGGAATATTTATAGGATCTGATATGGATAAAAAAGATGGATTTATTCATGCTGCTTTTAAAACTCAGTATTCAAATATTATTAAAAAGTTTTTTAAAGAGATTGAGTCATTAATCTTAGTTGAAATTAATGTAGATTTATTAGAAGAAGGCTGCTTGAAAATAGAGTCAAATAAACCAGGTGGTGATGAATATCCACATCTTTATGGAGAAATTCCTTTTGAATCTATTATATCTCATGAAGTTATAAATTAACGTAAAGCTATAATTTTAGTATAAGTTAGTTAATGATTTATTTTATAAACTAAATAAATCTAGTAATGCATAAGGAAGAATTATGATAGAGAGATCTTTAGATCAAGAAAGTGAAACATACAAAAATATATGTAATTCAAAATATATAAAAGATAGCGCTAGTTTAGATAATTCTCATCTTAGTGCATTGGAATCTAATTATCTATTCTGGGAGAATATAGCTTTTATTTTAGCTCCTTTAAATATTATAATATTTTCGGTTATCCAAGGAATTTCTGAAAAAGATAAAATATATATGAAGGCATCCATTTATGGGTTAGCTTTTTCGATAACTAATCTTGGAGTAATTTATAAATGGAGAGATGCTCTTTATGATTATAATTGTGAAAGTGATAAAGTAAATCAAGGGTTAGAGAAAGAAGAGGATAACAATCAATATGATGTGGCATGTAATGAAGATGCTGCATTAGCGTTAGGTGAGTGCTATCCTGAAGACATGCTATTATCATGTTAGTCTATAATATTGATATATATTTTTAGAATAAAATTTAATGCTAGAATATTATAAATTTATTTTCGTAATATTCCATTAATCCTGGTTTCCCTCCCTCTCTTCCAAGCCCTGAATTATTAAATCCTCCATGAATGGTTTGATCGTTTCCAACCATGGTTTCATTAATTCCAATGACTCCAAAGTTAATGCTATTGGCTATTTTGAGGGTGGACTTTAAGTCTGCTGAGAATAAATATGCAGCTAAGCCATATTCAGTGTTATTAGCTCTTTTTATTAGTTCTTCATTATCTTTAAAGCTTAATATTGAAAATATTGGAGAGAAAACTTCTTCTTTAATTATTCTCATGTCATCATTAAGATTTCCTAGTATTAGAGGTGCGAAATATGTTTTAGACTTTTGATTCTTAGGAACTTTGCACCTAAATAATATCTTAGCTCCATTACTTATTGATTCTTCAACAATCTTATCAGTTTTATCTTTAGCTGCTTGATTAATGAGAGGGCCAATTTCATATTTATTATCAGAAATTTCATTAATTAGGGATTCAATAAACTTTTCTAATATTGTTTCATGAACAAAGATTCTGTTAGGAGAAGTACAAGCTTGCCCTGCATTTCTAAATTTTCCAACAGCTATTCTTTCTGCTGCAAGATTTAAGTCCGCATCTTTCATAACAACGCAAGGAGCGTTTCCACCAAGTTCTAATACTAGTTTTTTAACTGTGCTAGCGCTTTTTTCCATTAAATACTTGCCAACCCCAACTGATCCTGTAAAAGAAATCATTTTAACCTTAGGGCTTTCAACCAATGCTCTGCCTATTTCTTTAGCATCTCCATATATTATGCCGAATATTTCTCTTGGAACTCCTGCTTCTAATGCAAGTTCATGTATTTTAATCGCGGTGAGTGGGGTCTCCTCTGAAGGTTTTAATACCACAGGGCAGCCTGCAGCTAATGCTGGTGCAATTTTCTTAGTAATCATAGCTGCTGGGAAGTTCCATGGAGTAATAGCTCCAACAACTCCAATGGGTTCTGCTATATTCATAAACCACTGATCTTTTCTATAATGGGGGCTGCTATCGCCAAATAATCTTAAAATTTCCTGTGAGTAATATTTTACAAAAGAATTAGCATAATCAACTTCTCCTAAGGCCTCTTTAACAGGTTTTCCTGATTCTTTGCTAACTATTTCAGCAAGTTCTTGGCGATGCTGTTTTAATAAGTTGTACCAGGTTTCAATAATATCAGCCCGTGCTTGAGGTGGTAGGGATTTCCATGAAGAGAATTCTCTTTCTGCAGCATTAATAGCTTGTGATGCCTCTTCATGCCCCATATAATCAAGCTGACAAATAGCTATGTTTGTGTTTGGATTGATAACAGAAAAGAATTTTTTACTCATGATAGGAATCTCCTAATTATATTATATTTAAAATTATTATACATAATATAATTTTATTTTGCAGTCTTTATATAATGTTGTTATTATAAATTTTATGAATAAAGACATAGAAATTATAGAAAAACAACGTCAATCACTTAAAGAGTTTATGCTTAAGCATAAGCTTAATGCTTTTTCCTGGGCTAAAAAAGCTGGGATATCTGAAGCTACAATTAGACATTATTTGAGTGGTAGAAATAGCTCTCTTACAAGCGTCAATATTGAGAAATTAGCAAGCGCAGTAGGAGCGAAAACTCAAGATTTAATTAGTAATTCATCCTCTAGAGAAGCTGTTTCTTTGTCAGAAAATAATAATTCTTTTGAGATGCAAAGAGATTTGTTTATTCAAGTTTTTTTAGATTTAGAGATGTTTATATCAAAAAACAATATAAAGTCGAGTCCTAGGGTTAAAGCCAATATATTATTAGCTTGGTACCAATTAACAGAGTTATTGCAGAAAACTGGAGAAAAAGAAGATTCTCCAGAATTATTTCAAGAATTATTTTACAAGATTGCTGCTGAAGGCTAGTTTTTTGGGCGCAGCTTTATGTTTAGTGTTTCTACTATTCCTGCAAATAATAGGGAGAAATATAGATATCCTTTATCTATTTCAATGTTAAACCCAGCAAGAACTAATATTACACCTAAAAAGCCTATGAAGGCTAAAGCAAGAACTTTGATTGAAGGGTTTTTAGAGAGGCATTTTCCTATTGGCTCGGCAGAAACTAACATAACTATCATAGCTATAACAATAGCAATAACCATTATGCTAAGATTGTCACTAATTCCAACTGCTGTTATGATTGAATCAAAAGATAAGATTATATCTATAAATATAATTTGTGCTATCACTTGTGCATATGATTGCTTTTTAGATTTTTTATAGTTTGTATGTTCTTCTCCTTGGAAAAGCTCCATAACTTCAAGAATGCTTTTTACAACAAGAAATAACCCCCCAGAAATCAAAAGAAGGCTTCTCCCTGAGAAAGGAAAAGATAATATTGAGAATAATGGTGCAGTGAGCTTCATAATCCAGGTTGCACCAAATAGCATTGTTATTCTGGCTATAAAAGCTAAGCTTAATCCAAATACTCTAGCTCTTGTGCGTTTTGCTCCTTCAAGATGCTGCACTAAAAGGGCGATAAAAATAACATTATCTATCCCAAGAATTATTTCAAGTCCAGTGAGAGTAAATAAGTTGAGTAAATTTTCAGTAGCAAAGAATTCCATTGCTTTTTTTGTCTCCATAAAATATTGTTAGGGCTAATTTTCCAATGATATGTGAATAATAAGATTTATGCAAATAATTAAATCAGGAGTTATAGTTGCTTCATTTACTTTGATATCTAGAATATTTGGATATATTCGTGATATTTTGATGGCATCTTATTTAGGGCTGCATTTTGATGCCTTTGCTGTGGCTTTTCGTTTGCCTAATACATTTCGTACATTATTTGCTGAAGGGGCCTTTAGCGCAGCTTTCGTGCCGATGTTTTCGGCTAAACTTGCGCCTAATAATAAGGAAGATGCTTTTACATTTGCAAGTCAGATTTTTTCACTTCTTTTTATTATTTTACTTCTATTTATTGGTGCTATGATGCTATTTATGCCAAATATAATTTCTATTTTGGCTCCTGGATTTATAAAAGATCAAGAAAAATTCCTGCTTACAATATCATTGGCTTATTTCACAACACCATATTTATTTTTTATATCCCTTGCTTCTTTATATACTGGAGTGATGAATTCTTGTGGTAAATTTGCTGTTGCAGCTGCTTTGCCAATTATTCTAAATTTAGTAATGATTCTAGCAATAATATTTTTAACTCCATTATCAGTAACCCCCTCTCATGCGTTATCATATGGAGTATTTATTGCTGGTATAAGTCAATTTGCTACCATTTGCTATGCGGTTCATAGAGCTGATATTCATATTGGGTTTACTAAAATAGTTATTACTGATGATCTTAAAATGATGTTTAGAAATATGCTTCCAGTGATTATAGGAAGTGGTGTGGTACAGATTAATTTAGCTGTTGGTACAATAATAGCTTCTTTTATTGATGGGGCTGCTTCAATTCTTTATATGGCGGATCGCTTGAATCAATTTCCTTTGGCTATAATTGGAACGGCTCTTGGAACTGTATTGTTACCTGCATTATCTAAGCAACTAAAAGAAAATAAGTTGAAAGAGGCGATGGCAACTCAAGGGAAAGCTTTGGAGCTGGCTTTGTTTTTTGCTCTTCCTTGTGCCTTTGCCTTAGGTGTGATTAGTGATACTTTAATAAGTTTTTTATTTGAAAGGGGAAATTTTAATGCTCAGGATAGTTTCAAAGTAGCTAATGCTTTATCTGCTCTTGCGGTTGGTCTTCCGGCATTTATCATGATAAAAATATTTACTCCAAGATATTTTGCGCAATATGACACAACAACTCCCGTTAAAATATCAGCTGTTTGTATTGTCGCTAATATAATTCTGTCTATAGCTTTATCTCAAGTTTATTCATATGTTGGGATAGCTATGGCGACTAGTATATCTGCTTGGATCAATGTTTCTCTTCTATATTATTTCCAATATAAAAGAAAAATATTTATTATTGAGAAAAAGTCTTTAATATATATAGGTAAAGTATTCTGTTCTTGTTTATTAATGATTATTGCATTAATTTTATTTGAAAGAATAGATTTTACTATAAGTAGTGCCATTTATAATTTTATCATTTTTGTTAGTGAGATTTTATTTGGATCTGTAGTTTATTTGAGCAGTAGCTATTTTTTAAAAACATTAAATTTCAATTTTAGAAAGGTATAATTATGAGTTCTTTAGAGATGTATATGACTCTTTTAAATGATAGTATTTTAGGGTCATTGATGTTTGTTCCTGGGTCTTCATATGTAGGTGATGTCATGGTTATATTAGGGAAGTATAATCCTTATATTATATTATTGATTAGCTTGTTCGGCAGTTTAATAGCTGTATCTATTAATTGGGTGATTGGTCGTTTTGTTCGTAAGTTAAATATGTTTGCATCAAGAGAGCATGTGTTAAGTAAAGCAGAGTTGTTTTTTAATGCTAAAGGAAAATGGTTGCTACTCTTTTCAATGATTCCACTTTGGGGAGCTTTATTTACAACTGCAGCTGGAGTTTTAAGATTTAGTTTCTTTCATTTCTTAATTCTTGTAACATTTAGTAAATTTGTTGGTTTTAGTTTAGCTATCTTTTTTTACAATTAGACTATGCAATGTGATGCTTACTAAATATGCTATAGCTAGTGTTACAATAGTGTCACTTAGATAGTGGGCGCCTTTAGCTATTTGATATAATCCCATTGTCCATCCCAAAGTGAAAGAAGTAATTAAAGATGCTATTTTATATCGACTATTAGTTGCTATAAAATATAATGAAATTAGAGCGAACCCACCTGAAGCATGTCCTGCAGGGAAGCATTTGCCATTGTAATGAAAGAAGATTTCAGAATTAAAAATTTCTAATGGAGATATATGTCTTGAAGTTCCACCAAATTCTTGAATAAAATTAGGGCAGTGAATAGGGCTGAAATGTTTTAGGGTAGCTACTATTAAGGGAATTAATATTAGTGATAATACTAGGTATAATATTTTTTTCTGTGTTTGAGTATCTTGTTGGCAGAGCGCTAATTTGCTTCCCCAAAAAATCAAAGAAATGCCGTAAATAATTATTATATATTTAGGAAGTCTATATAAAAAGAACTTCAAAACTAGATCATTTCTATCAACTAACCAGTTGTTAATTTCAGAAATAAAAAATAATGATTGAAACTTAAGGTCAAAATCGCTGTAATGAATCAACGTTAAAATTATCCCTAATGAGATAAGGCAAATAAAAACATGTTTAAAATAGTTCATATATTATGTCACAAGAATTGATTTTTGATCGCAATTTATTAATAAAAAGAAGATCCAGTAAAGTTGGAAGTATACACAAATCTGACTTTCTTATCAAGAGATCACTTGAAACTATTATTGAAAGTTTGAATGCAATGACTAATAAGTTTCCAAACATACTTAACCTTGGGTGTAGAAAATCATATGGCACTGATTATTTGAAAAATAGAGCAGGGACTAGGTCTGTTATTGAAACGGATATTAGTTTTGAGTTTTTAAGAGATAGCTCTCACTTAAATAGAATAATTTGTGATGAAGAGTCTCTGCCTTTTGCTAGTAATCAATTCGATCTTATCGTTTCTGTTCTAAATTTTCATAATATTAATGACTTGCCAGGAACTCTTATTCAATTGCAAAGAATGTTAAAGCCTAAGGGGGTATTAGTTGCTTCTATGTTTGGTGAGCTAAATTTAGATAATATTGCTCAAATGTTAATAAAGGCTGAGTTAAGTGCCTCCGGTGGTATTAGTCCTAGAATATTTCCTTCAGTGCAAATAAAACAAATGGGATCTTTGCTGCAAAGGGCAGGTTTTTCTATGCCAGTAGTTGATAAAGATACAGTTAATGTTCAATATTCTAATCCAATGAAGTTACTGCATGATTTACAAAATATGGGTGAATCTAATATTCTAATAAATCGAAATAAAAAATATCCAGGCAAAAGAATATGGAGTAATTTTGTAAATGAAGGAAAGATAATAGCAAAATTTGAGCTGCTAAATATAATGGCAAGTAAAGATTAAATTGTTTCTTAGCTCTAAATACTTAATATTCTTAAGGCCTTAAAGATAAAAAATATCTGCTATTGTATCCTTATTATTCTACTGTTCTTTATAATTTTTTATAGTATAATAAATTATAAAAAACATTCTAGGGTTTCTAAATGACTGATGAATCGGCGTTAAATCAAATCACAATGAAGATTAAATTAATGATTGCTACAGCTTTGTTAGCTGTGACAATTATTTTATTTTTATATGCAGTTCCTTATTTCTTAAATAATAAAAAATATACAGAGATTTTTGTTAAAGAACTGAGTGAATTCATTATAGAAGAAGTTTCTGTTACAAAAGAAAGTGAATTTTCAATTAACCCATTTCTAAATAAATTAGATATAAGTTTTAAAGATTTTGTTATTAAGGGATTAGAGTCAAATAATAATAAAGATTCTTTTTATGCAAAAGATGTTGTTGTTAGCTTTAGATTAACAGATATTATTGCTGGAAATTATAACATACGAGCTCTTAAAATAAATGATGCGACTATAAATGCTGGAGGTTTTAAGAGATCTTTGGATGTTGATGCGCTTAGTACCAAAGTACAATCTAAAGAAAATGGCTTATATTATTTAAACAAAATAGAAGTTACAAATTCTACTTTAGAAGATACTAAGTTTTTTAATTTATTTAGTTTTACTCAATTAAATTTGACTATAAATAAAAAAACTAATGGTGCAGTTAAAATCCTAGCAAGTGCTTATGATAATCAGTATAAAATGGTTAATGTTTTTGCTAACATTAATGCTAAAAATCAACAAAATATTCGCCCTATTGATCTATCAGTAAAGAATGATAAAAATTCAATGAATATTGTTGGTAATCTTTCAGTGATAGAGAAAAAATTATCGTTTAATGGAGGTTTTAAGACTAGAGTTGTTCAGCCTTCTTTGATGATTAGTGAGTTAGTTATTTTTATCCCAGCATTAAATTCAATTTTGAAAGAAGAACTTACAGATGCGGTGCTGGGTTCTGGTGATTTATTCGTGGATTCTCATAGTTTAATTATAAAAAACCTAAAGTCTATTTCTAAAGGAATTGAGGTTTATGGGAATTTTGCTATTTTTGGCGAAGATAATGAAAGCAGAAATAGGGTGTCTTGTGATTTAGATTTTATTCAATTAAACTTAAATCACTTTTTTGACTATAAAGAAGACACTCAAGCGAAATCAACTGAGCAGGATATCCAGTCAGGATTTTTTTTATCGGATGTTGAGAGTAAATTTATTAACTTCTCAATTTTAGATAAAATACAGCTAGACTTAAAGGTCACGTCCAAGGAATTATTATTTAGAGATTTATCTATACTAGATACTAAGATTAATTTAAATTCCCAGGAGGGGAAGATAAAAGAAGGTGGAGTTTCTTTTATTATGAACTCTAAAGATTCATATTCAAAAACTAACATATCAAATTTAGAGCTTGATAAAGTTAATGAAGAAAACTTTATTATTGGTGATTTTGTTCACGAAGGAAATAATATTAATGAAACATTAGATTTATTTGGTTTAAAAGAATATTTAACTCTGAAGCAAAAAGACTTGAATTACAAAATAAGTTCTAAAATTATTTTTGCACCTAAAGAAGTCTCTCTTTTTGATTTAAAGGGAGAAATGGATAAGCATGGTAGTTTTACTGGTAGTGTTGCAACTAAAAAAGAAGTTTTAACTGATTATAGTTTTGATATTAAATTTGATAACTTGAAGCTTACAGATTTTGGTATGCCTATATTCAAAGAGCGAGCTCAAATATTATTAGATAAGTCGGGAGATGATAATTATTACAGTTATTTTAGATGGTTTAGGGCCTTATCTGCTACATATAATGTTCGACTGGAGTTTAATAATACAGAGCTCGGAGGTGAGAAAATAGAAAACTTTGTTAAGCTGGTTAAGTTTGAGCCTGGGATTGCCTCATTTAAAGGGGAAATTAAGTCTGGATTTGCAGAAGGAGAATATGACATAGAGGTGTTATCAAAAGAAATAACCCCTAGTCTGTCGGTTAGTTTAGTTGGTGATAATTTAGATTTTAATCGTTTAAATAATCTTTTATCAGGTTTCTTTAAAGATGAAGATGATGTTAGTAAAGAGCTGAAAGATGAAACTGCAGAGATAAAGCCTGAAATATGGTCAAGTAAGGATTTTAATTTCTTTAAAATACAAAAAATTAAGTCAAAGTTTGATCTAGAGTTAAAAAACATCCAATTTGGTAAAAAAAATATTAAGAATTATAGATTTGTTGGTCATAGCTTTGATGAAGTTCTATATGTGGAGAATTTATATTTAGACATTTATGGTGGAGCTTTCCAGGCTAGAGGAAATATTAGTTTTTTCGATAAAAATCTATATCAATTTTCTTTTAGTGCATCAAACATTGAGCCTAAAAGAATCTTTATGAATTTAATTCCGAATTTTGACTCTATTGCAGGGCAAGCATCTCTAACTGGTTCATTTATAACACAAGGTAATAATCCTAAAGAAATAGTAGAAAGATTAAAAGCCTCTGTAAATTTTCTATCGCCAAGGTTAGAGGTTAGTGGTATCAATGCTGATGTAGTTGTGGACATTGCATTAAAGCGTAGTCATATAGAAAAAGAATCGGTTTTAAATGACTTGGATGTGGCTTTGCATCAGGGAGAAACAGATATCATGGATGTTAATGGTAGCTTTTCAATTAAAGATGGAATACTTGAAGCTAAAGATACTTCATTTAGGACAAGGTTTTCAAACGCAGCTTTTGTAATGTCTTTAGATTTAAATAGCTTGCTTATGTCTTCAGATGTAAGATTTTCTTTTATGCCTTACAATACTCAATCGCCAATAATCTATTCTATATCAAATAGTGGGAGTCTTAACAAAGATAATAAAGCTGTAGAAGATACAAGTAGTTTATTAAGCTTTGTTAAAAAGCAATATAATATAACTTCTGTAGTAAAGTCACCGGAGAAAGAGGTACCTAATAACGATGAAAATATAGATGAAAGCTCGGATACTAATGCTTATTTATATCGTCAATTCAAAAAAAGAGAAAATTAGATGAGAAAAAGGATTAGAAGTTTTTTTAGTAGTTTAATTAGCTATAAAATATTCGCAGTTTTAGTATTAGGGTTCTCTGCTGGAATACCACTAGCCTTAGTTGGTTCTACTCTGAGTATGTGGCTATCACGAGAGGGTATAGACGTTAAAACAGTTGGCTTATTTGCCTTAGTTGCTATACCTTATTCATTTAAGTTTTTATGGTCGTTCTTGTTTGATAATATACCTATTCCATACTTAAGTCAGCATTTTGGCTTTCGTAAAAGCTGGTTAATTTTAGTCCAGATTCTTCTGATTATATCAATCATGTTGCTAGGTTCAACATCTCCTACTGAGAATATTGCATTAACAGCTTTTATGGCTTTTATGGTTGCCTTTTGCTCTGCAACTCAAGATATAATAATTGATGCCTTAAGAATTGAGGTTTTAGAAAAAGAGGAGTTAGGTATAGGAGCTAGTCTATATGTTTACGGGTATAGAGTGGCGATGCTTGTCTCTGGAGGTTTATCTCTAATACTTGCTGACTATGTTTCATGGCACGTGGTTTACTACATTATGGCAGGAAGTATTGCTATTGGAGTTATTGCTGTTGTTTTTTTAAAAGAGCCAGAATATTCAAAGAAGAGGCTTGCTAATTTAAACAAGGCTAGTTTTAAAAAGATATTTTGGGTTTTGACTTTGAATCCAATTTTAGACTTTTGTAAGAGGCCTCAATGGGTTTCTATATTATTTTTTATAGTTTTCTATAAATTTGCTGATACCTTGCTTGCTTCGGTACAAAGTAAGTTTTATGTAACTATGGGTTTTTCTAATACTGAAATAGGTGTGATTACTAAAGGAGTTGGCTTTGCGATGTCAATGTTTGGGATGTTTGTAGGCGGTGTAATGTTTTATAAACTTAACACTTTTAAAAGCTTATTAATCGCGGGAATATTGCAAATGACTTCAAATTTATTGTTTATTTGGGTCGCGCAAGAGCAGCATAACGTGCTGGCATTAACAGTTTCTATAGCTATTGAGAATTTTACTGGATCAATTAACACTATTATAATAGTTGCCTATTTGAGTAGCCTATGTAACGTGACATATACTGCAACTCAATATGCATTGCTATCATCTGTTTCTAGTATTGGTAGAACTATCATGTCTGCTCCTGCTGGGTATATAGTGGATGCTTTTGGTTGGATTAATTTTTTCTGGGTTACGGCTTTATTTGGTATCCCAGCTCTGATCTTGCTATTTAAAGTTTTTAAAGAGCCCAAATATGCTAACAAATAATCTTCATCAGCATTTACTAGTTGTAGATGATGATGAGAGGATTCGTGTCTTATTGCAGAAATATTTAGTTTCAGAGGGCTACTTTGTTTCTAGTGTTAAGAATACTGCGGAGGCAGAAGAAATACTCCTTACAATTAAATGTGATCTTATTATTTTGGATCTCATGATGCCCGGTGAAACTGGGATAGAGTTCATTGAAAGATTAAACCGCAATAAATTAAAAAATATTCCAATAATAATGCTTACTGCTATGGGAGAAGTGGGTGATAGAGTAGCT
>Ga0129324_10002228_pt1 | contig 12033 bp, 7 predicted proteins | sample CPBDNA_7_FD_96879 | JGI IMG/M metagenome (GOLD analysis project Ga0129324, IMG submission 96879) | Freshwater to marine salinity gradient microbial communities from Chesapeake Bay, USA - CPBay_Spr_15_0.2_DNA | ecosystem: Environmental > Aquatic > Marine > Coastal | place: USA: Chesapeake Bay... | reverse complement strand
TCTAATGGAATCGAGTTTTTCCAAGTAAAAGAAGCCAGTGTTATGGCTCCAGAGTTACAGGCTACTTATTCCGATTTTAGATCTTATGTAGGTCAGAGCATTAGTGAGCCGACCAACCAAATTAGATTTTCAATAACATCTCAAGGATTTCACGGAATGATGTTTTCCCCTAAATTAGGGACAGAGTTTGTTGATTCATACACCATGAATAATGCTTCAGTGGTTGTTTATAAGAAGAAAGATCTTGTTGATTTAGGAGAACGATGGGAATGTCATGTAGATGAAAATTTAGGGGCAAGTCAACGATTTTCAGGTCCAGAATCACCTATAGATCTGAAGAATGCTAATGATGGTATTTTAAGAAATTTTAGGTTAGCCATTTCTACCACTGTCGAATACTCAGATTTTCATTGGATGAGAGCAGGAATTCCAGCAACCGCTTCAGATGCTGATAAAAGAATGGCAGTAATGGGTGCTATGGTAGTCACTATGACCAGAAATAATTTTATCTACGAGCGTGATTTGAGTATAACGATGACTTTTGTAGCAAATAACGATCTTTTAATTTCTATTGGATCTGATAATTTTTCCAATACCAATCCAGGGGCCATTCTAGGAGAAAATCAAACGGCTATAGATACCACTATAGGGTTTGCTAACTATGATATAGGTCATATTTTTTCTACTGGTGGTGGTGGTTTAGCTTCTTTAGCATCCCCTTGTACCAGTAGAAAAGCTCAAGGAGTAACAGGAAGGAGTGCCCCAATTGGCGACCCCTTTGATGTTGATTTTGTAGCTCATGAAATAGGCCACCAAATGGGAGCGCCGCATACATTTAATGGAGATGCTGCAAATTGCGCCGGAGGCAATAGATCTGCAAATAGCGCATATGAACCGGCGAGTGGAACGACGATCATGGCCTATGCAGGAATCTGTCCTCCTCAAAATATTCAAAACAACAGTGATGCATACTTTCACCAAACCAGCTTACTCAGTATATTTAATAATGTGTTTAATGGTCTCAGTACATGTGCACAACTAAATATCACAGGAAATGCGCCTCCTAACGCAATTGCCGATGCTGATTATACCATTCCTTTAGGGACGCCGTATAGATTGATAGGGAATTCTACTGATACTGATGGGACATCTACACATACCTATACCTGGGAACAATTTGATTTAGGGCCAGCCGGTATACCCCTTGAAAACAACTTAAATGGCCCTCTAGTAAGGTCTTTTGAAGGTACAAATGAACCAGTAAGAATTATTCCTAGATTAGAAGATATTATCGCCTTTGGCGGTAATTCTACCCAGTGGGAAAAGCTTCCTTTTGCAACAAGACCTATGAATTTTGTGCTCACCGTTAGGGATAACGACATCAGAGGTGGGCAGACCGATGCAGACCAAATGACCATCCAGGTGGATGCAAATGCAGGTCCATTTAGTGTAACCTCTCCTGGTAATAATGGAACCGTATGGCTACCTAACACTACAGAAACAATTACCTGGAATGTCGCAGGAACTAATGCTAATAGTATTAATACCTCCTTTGTAAATATCATATTGTCTACTGATAGTGGTAGGACATTTGACACCGTACTTGCCAGTAATGTACCCAATACAGGTTCTTATGATCTGTTGGTACCCAGTGGTATTGTCGCTCCTAATTGCAGACTCATGGTAGAAGGTGCTGGAACTATTTTCTTTGCCATTAATAATGTGGATTTTAATATTAATGCAAGTGTTCAAACGGTTTGTACTACCTATCAATCTGGAATAGTAAACACTGCCATCCCAGATAACGATAGCAATGGAATTAGCGCTACTATAAATGTTCCTGTAACACAAAATGTAGCAAGTATCAAAGTTGGTGTAGATGTGTCTCATACGTATATTTCTGACATGATCATAGGTATTTCTAATCCTTCTAGCAGCAACCTTGCTTTGGTTTGGAATAGAGAATGTGCCAATCAAGCGGGTTTGAATGCTACCTTTGAAGATGGAGCTCCTGCGATACTTTGCAGGCAGCCAACTGTAGGTAATTTTAATCCATCAAGTACCTTTTCTGTTTTTGACAACTTGCCAGCAAATGGGGATTGGACGTTAACTGTTAGTGATGATGCAGTCCAGGATTTTGGTACACTGAATAGCTGGTCTATAGAAGTTTGTACCTTAATGGTGACTCCATTGAGTAATGAGTCTTTTGAGCTAGATGATGTATCCATTTATCCCAATCCTAGCAGAGGTAGCTTTACTATTCTATTTGATCATGCTTCAAGCAACCTAGTGGAGCTTGATATTTTTGATTTAAGCGGTAGATCTGTTTTTAAAAGATCCTATGAAACTTATTCAGGCTTTAATCAGAACATTAATCTAAATGGAGTTTCTTCAGGGATGTATCTTGTTCAAATTAAGGATGCTAACAGATCTATTACTAAAAGGATTGTTATAAAATAAACAGCTGTGCAACCTCAATTATAAAAGCCAGTACCTACGTACTGGCTTTTATACCTCTAAGCATTTCTTTTTTAGGTTAAAAGTTCTCGTTTCTCTTAGACAAAACACCTATTTTTGCATCTGTTTTTAAAATTGTTAAAACAGAACTATGGCACATGCAAAGTACATATTTGTAACCGGTGGGGTAACTTCTTCTTTAGGAAAGGGAATTGTCGCCGCTTCTCTAGCAAAATTACTGCAAGCCAGAGGTTTAAGAGTGACTATTCAAAAGCTTGATCCGTACATAAATGTCGATCCAGGAACACTGAATCCTTACGAGCATGGTGAGTGTTATGTCACAGAAGATGGTGCCGAAACAGATCTTGACCTAGGTCATTACGAGCGTTTCCTCAATGTAACTACTTCTCAATCCAATAATGTCACTACGGGTAGAATCTATCAAAGTGTCATCAATAAAGAAAGACGTGGCGAGTTTTTGGGTAAAACCGTGCAGGTCATTCCTCATATTACAGATGAAATCAAAGAACGAATTCAATTACTAGGAAAGTCTGGAGACTATGATGTGGTCATCACAGAGATAGGTGGAACAGTAGGTGATATCGAGTCCCTTCCTTACATAGAAAGTGTACGACAGCTGCAATGGGAGCTTGGTGAACACAATTCCTTAGTGATTCACTTGACCTTGATCCCTTATTTGAGAGCAGCAGCAGAGTTAAAAACAAAGCCTACTCAGCACAGTGTGAAAACACTTATGGAAAGTGGAGTACAGGCGGATATTTTGGTGTGTCGCACAGAATACGAGCTTTCTGATGAGATACGTACCAAGCTGGCGCGTTTTTGTAATGTAAAGCAGGAAGCGGTGATTCAGTCTATTGATGTGGAGACCATCTATGATGTTCCTAATAAAATGTTATTGGAAGGACTTGATCGTGTGGTGATTAAAAATCTTAAAATTGAGACTAAGGACCAACCTGACTTAAGAAGCTGGAATGAATTTGTCCAGAGACATAAAAACCCTAAGAGTACCGTGACCATTGGATTAATTGGAAAGTATGTAGAGTTGCAAGACTCTTATAAATCTATATTGGAAGCATTTATTCACGCAGGAGCAGCTAATGAAGTAAAAGTTAATATTGAATCCATACACAGTGAATATTTAGAAGTTAAAAATGTAGCAAAAAAATTATCTCATCTTGATGCTGTTCTCGTGGCACCAGGCTTTGGGGAACGAGGGGTGGAAGGTAAGATAGAAGCGGTACGTTACGCTAGAGAGCACCAACTACCATTTTTTGGTATTTGTTTAGGAATGCAAATGGCGGTAATTGAATACGCTCGCAACGTTTTAGGTATTCAGGATGCCAATTCTATAGAGATGGATGAGAACACAAGTAATCCAGTTATTTCCTTGATGGAAGACCAGAAAACTATTCTCGACATGGGTGGAACGATGCGTTTGGGTGCTTGGGATTGCCAACTTTCAGGAGGGAAGATCAGAGAAATATACGGCAGTAACTCAATAAGTGAGCGTCACAGGCATCGCTATGAGTACAATAATGAATACCGTGAGCAACTCGAACAAGCAGGTTTAATGACTACAGGTGTCAATCCTAAATCCAATCTTGTTGAAACTATAGAGGTGGAAGATCATCCTTGGTTTATTGGAGTGCAGTACCATCCAGAATATAAAAGTACGGTGGCCGCACCACATCCGTTGTTTACTTCATTTGTAAAGGCCGCAGCAGCCTATAAAAGAAATAAAAATTAAGTGAGTTTTTCCGCTTTCGCGAAAGCGAGAAAATTACAAACTACAGTTACACTATTAAATTAATCGCCTGACAGGGCAAAAGTATGGAAGAGAAAAAGACGGACTGGAAAAGCATGCTAGGATTAGCACTTATATTTGCTATAGTGGCATTTATGCTTTTCAGAAACCAAGCAGAGAAGAAGCAAGTTGAAGAACCTACACCAGCTACAGAAATAGCAGCTGAAACCCCGTCTACATCAGTAATTCAAAATGAGCTTCCAGCGACTCCAGTTGCATCAGAAGGTGAGGTTATCGAATTTAACAACAACCTTGTAGATTTTAAAATCAATACAAAAGGCGCACTGATCAACGAGGCTTTGTTAAAAAACTTTAAGACCTATGATTCGCTACCCGTTTATTTAGTAAAAGGAGGCGACCATAAGTTTGATCTGGAGTTAATGACTAAAGATGGTCGTCAACTGCATACACAAGACTTGATTTTTACTCCTGTGATTTCTCAAAATGGGGATAATGACGTCCTAAGTCTTAAAGCAGATGTTGGAAATGGAGGTACTATTGAATTTCGTTATGAGTTGAAGCCCGACGATTATATGGTGGACTTCAATATTCGTTCGCAAGGACTTGCTCAAGCTGCAAATACCTCGGAAGAAGTAGCATTGACTTGGGAATTACAAGCATACCGCCGTTCTAAAGGTATGGATAACGAAAGCCGTTACACCGAAATCAAATTTGAATACGACGACGGAAGTGATGACTATACCGGTCAAGGAGAAACCGCCGAAGAAGAAGCAGAGCGTATTACCTATATCGCGTATAAAGAACATTTTTTCTCTTCGATTTTATTGACAGATACTCCTTTTAAAAGTGGCGTATTGCAGTCCTACAACAATTTTTCTGCAAATGACCAACAAAACGAGTTGACTAAAAGATTCACTTCTAAATTGCAGTTGGAGTACAATGGCGGCGAGTTGGCTTACAACATGGATTGGTATTTTGGACCCACCGATTACGATATTCTGGATGGATATGGGCGCAACCTTGATGAGGTAGTAGATTTAGGTTGGGGGATTTTTGGAGTGATTAATGAATGGGCGATCAGACCTTTATTTACGTTACTAAGTAGTCCAGAAAAAGGATTGGGCATTCCGTATGGGATTGCGATCATTCTGTTGACCATTTGTGTGAGACTGGTATTGTCTCCTGTGTTGTATAAGAGTTACTTGACTCAAGCCAAAATGAAGATCCTGCGACCTGAACTGAATAAGATTTCAGAGAAGTATAAGGATAATGCCATGAAAAAGCAGCAGGAAACCATGAAGGTTCAAAATGAGGCAGGCGCGAGTCCGCTGAGTGGTTGTTTGCCGGCGTTGTTACAAATGCCCGTTTTCTTTGCGCTGTTTAAATTTTTCCCGACCGCATTTGAGCTGCGACAAAAAAGCTTCCTTTGGGCAGACGATTTATCCAGTTATGATGAAGTTGTTACATTGCCATTCAAAGTTCCTTTTTACGGAGATCACGTTAGTTTGTTCCCTATTTTAGCATCGATCTCCATATTCTTTTATATGCAAATGACTACAGGTCAGAGCATGCAAGCAACTCAGCAACCTGGAATGCCTAACATGAAGTTTATCATGTATTTATCTCCATTGTTCATGCTAGTGTTCTTTAACAACTACGCTAGTGGATTATCACTTTACTATTTTGTCTCTAACTTAATTACCATAGGGATTATGTTAGTAATCAAGCATGTGATTATTGATAAGGATAAGGTTCTTGCTAAAATTGAAAAAGCAAAAGCCAAGCCTAAGAAAAAGAAAAGTCGTTTTGCAAGTAAAATGTCTCAAATCATGGAGCAAGCGCAAGCGCAACAAGAAGATAAAAAGAAACTCAAGTAATATTTTTCTTGATTAACATTCTTAAATCCTCAATCTTTTGATTGGGGATTTTTTTTGGTTTAAAATTAAAAGTACATTTAAATTAAGGAAAACCGTAGAGTAATAGAATGAAGATTGACTAAAGTTGAGTTGATATTCTATTTAAAAACAGGAAAAGTTGCAGCTTGGAGTTTTTAAAAATATTACTTGTCGAAGACTAAAAAAATAGGTAAAATTATACTAGTTATGATACAGATCATTAATTAAAAAGAGTAATGGATTCATACAGCTCGTTGATCGATTAATGGACTGAGTGCAATAATTTATACTTATTATGAAAATAACGAATCATCATATGGAATCATATTTAAAAGTTGGTGGAGATGTGGATCACCTTCAACGTATGGGAACACCAGAAGAGAAAACTCTTGAAAATCAAAAAAATCATAGGAGTAATGGATGAATTAATTTACGAGCTAAAGCTGCTTAAAGGTAAACTTGCCTCAACAGAATATGCTAAAGAAATTGAATTTAAACTTAAAAACCTTTGCACAGATGAAGCCGTAATCACCAAGATTAAAAATTCAAAACCATTTAGGTAAAAAAAATAGCTATATTTTAAAAAACATTTAATTACAAACTTCCCGAACCTATTTAGACAATGCCAACACAAATAGTTGGCTTGTCAAATTCAAATAGCTTTCAAATAATAAAAAATAGTTACTACCAACTGCCTACTAAAATACTGCCTACTGATTCAAAACTGCCTAGTTACTTCAATTCCTTCTTCAAGAACCTAGCCGTATGACTCGTTTTATGCTTTGCAACTTGTTCTGGGGTTCCTTTGGCAACTATATTTCCTCCGCCACGACCACCCTCTGGGCCTACGTCTATTATATAGTCGGCTATTTTGATAACGTCCATATGGTGTTCAATGACCAGAACGGTAGTTCCTTTATCTACTAGCTGATTCAAGACATCCATAAGCACTCGTACATCTTCAAAATGAAGTCCGGTGGTAGGTTCATCTAATATATAGAATGTGTTTCCAGTATCTCTTTTAGAAAGTTCGCTGGCTAGTTTGATGCGTTGTGCTTCTCCCCCAGAAAGTGTGGTAGATTGTTGTCCTAAAGTAATATAACCCAGTCCAACATCTTTTATGGTTTTAGGTGGAACATAAAACAGTTTCTTATAAATTTTATATTAAATAACCCTTATAATGATACAAAATTGATTTATATTTACCCTTATAATATAACATTTTAAGTTATGGGTGTTGAAAGTAATTTTAAAAGAAATTTATTAACCGATTTAAACATCTGGAAAAAGAACGAAAATCGTAAACCATTAATTTTAAGAGGAGCAAGACAAGTAGGAAAGACAACATTAGTCAAACAGTTCTCTAATAGTTTCTCAAATACAATTCATTTGAATTTGGAGAGAAAAGAAGATGTCTATTTTTTTGAAACTTTTAATGACGTGGAAACTATTATCAATGCATTGTTTACTAAGTATCGTATTTCATTTGATAAAAAAAAAGAAACGCTTTTGTTTATAGATGAAATTCAAGAATCGGTTGATGCCATTTCCTTACTACGTTATTTTTACGAAGATGTTCCAGAGTTACATGTCATAGCAGCTGGGTCTTTATTGGAGCATGTAATGAAAAATGTCAAAAGTTTTCCTGTAGGTCGAGTTCAGTATTTGTACCTACATCCTTTTAATTTTGTGGAGTATTTGAATGCAAAATCGCATACTGGAGCTGTAACTTCATTAAATGTAATACCTGTTGAGGAATATGCTCATTCCACATTACTCAAATTATTTAATGAATATGCGATAATAGGAGGAATGCCAGAAGTGGTAACAACTTATATCCATACAGAAAGTATTTCAGACCTCGCTTTAGTTTATGAAAATATATGGGAGACCTATAAAAATGATGTCGAGAAATATGCTAGTAATAAAACAGAGGCACGAGTAATCAATCACATCATGTCCACGGCTAGCTCTTATGTAGATCAACGCATCAAGTTTCAAAATTTTGGTAATTCTAATTACAGGTCGAGAGAAGTTGGTGAAGCATTACGTAATCTAGAGGACGCTAAAGTGATGCAGCTTATTTATCCCTCTACTAACGTAACTCCACCAATACTATCAGATTTTAAAAAATCACCTCGATTGCAATTTCTTGATACAGGACTTGTAAATTATGAGCTCAACATACAAGCCGATATGCTAGCTTTTGATGACTTAAGTGATATGTATAAAGGAGCAATTATACCTCACCTCATCACACAAGAAATGATATCTTTAAATACCTATAAAAATAGAAAGCCAAATTTTTGGGTAAGAGAAAAAGCTCAATCTTCCGCAGAAGTAGATTTAATTTATAATTATAAAGGCATCGTATTTCCTATCGAAATTAAATCAGGAAAAGTAGGGAAACTACGCTCATTACATCAATTTGTAGACAGGTCTTCACATCCATATGCCATACGTGTTTATGCGGGGAAATTTAGCATAGAAGAACATAAAACAATCAGTGGTAAATCTTTTTACTTAATGAATCTACCATACTATTTAACTACTTTAATAGAGTCCTATATGGCTTACTTAATAGAGATAGTTTCGCAACAAAACCTCGAAGAATAATACCAAAATATGTTTTGAGCAAAGTGAAGCTAGAAGATAAGAAAATAGGTGTAGTCTAATTTCTTTGGAGTTCATTCCATTCTTTTTTTTATAACTTTTTAGATTAAAAATCACCTATTTAGCTAAGCTCCTTCTTCAAGAACCTAGCCGTATGACTCGTTTTATGCTTTGCAACTTGTTCTGGGGTTCCTTTGGCAACTATAGTTCCTCCGCCACGACCACCCTCTGGGCCTACGTCTATTATATAGTCGGCTATTTTGATAACGTCCATATGGTGTTCAATGACCAGAACGGTATTTCCTTTATCCACTAGTTTATTCAAGACATCCATAAGCACTCGTACATCTTCAAAATGAAGTCCGGTGGTAGGTTCATCTAATATATAGAATGTATTTCCAGTATCTCTTTTAGAAAGTTCGCTGGCTAGTTTGATGCGTTGTGCTTCTCCCCCAGAAAGTGTGGTAGATTGTTGTCCTAAAGTAATATAACCCAGTCCAACGTCTTTTATGGTTTTGAGTTTCCGATAAATCTTTGGGATCGCTTCAAAGAAATCTGTAGCTTCATTGATGGTCATGTTGAGGACATCGCTTATGGATTTTCCTTTATAACGTATCTCTAGCGTTTCTCTGTTGAATCGTTTTCCTTGACAAGTTTCACAAGTCACATAAACATCAGGAAGAAAATTCATTTCTATAACTCTAAGTCCGCCACCTTTACAAGTTTCACAACGCCCACCGGTAACATTAAAACTAAAGCGACCTGGCTTATAGCCTCGTATCAATGCTTCTGGGGTTTTGGCAAAAAGGGATCTAATCTCGTCAAAAGTTTTGGTATAAGTGGCGGGATTGGATCTGGGCGTTCTACCTATAGGACTTTGATTGATATCTATGACTTTATCACAATTGTCCAGTCCTTTGATGCTTTTATACGGCATGGGGATCTTTACTCCATTAAAGAAATGCGCATTCATAATAGGGTAGAGCGTCTCGTTGATTAAAGTAGATTTACCACTTCCAGAAACCCCTGTAATTCCTATCATTTGTCCTAAGGGAAGGTCTATAGAAACGTCTTTTAAATTGTTTCCCGTACAGCCTTTTAAGGATATGTACATTCCATTTCCTTTACGACGTGTCTTAGGAACTGCAATTTCTCTTTTACCGTTCAGGTATTGAGCGGTAAGTGTATCGTGTTTTAATAGTTCTTCGGGTGTACCTTCACTAATGATTTCACCACCGTATTTTCCAGCTCGAGGTCCGATATCGATGACGTGATCTGCGCGCAGTATCATGTCTTTATCGTGCTCTACAACAATGACAGAATTACCGGTATCCCGCAAAGAGATAAGTGAGTTGATCAGTTTTTCATTGTCTCTTTGGTGCAAGCCTATACTTGGCTCATCCAGTATATACAGCACGCCCACGAGTTGCGAGCCTATTTGGGTGGCAAGTCGTATGCGCTGTGCTTCACCACCAGACAGCGATGGAGCACTTCGGTTGATAGATAAATAATCCAAACCTACATCCAGTAAGAACTGTAATCGTTCTCTTATTTCTTTTAATAACTCTGTGGCTATTTGTTCTTGCTTTCGCGAAAGCGTCGCGTTTAACTGATCAAACCAGTCTACCAGCGCTACGATATCCATATTGGCTAGTTCCGCAATATTTTTTTCGTTGACACGGAAATAAAGCGACTCTTTGCGCAATCTCGACCCCTCACAATCTGAACAGGTGACGTTATCCATAAATTCTTTTGCCCAACGTTGAAGACTGGTACTGTCGTTATTCTTATAGGTTTGCTCTATAAAAACGGCCAATCCCTCAAAGTCTATTTTGTAATTGCGTTTAACACCTAGGTTCTTACTGTCCAACTCCAAGCTTTCTTTACCTCCGTACAAAATCATTTCAATAGCTGCGTCAGGAACTTTTTCTAAGGCATCTGTCAGTTTAAAATCAAACTTTTGTGCGATCAATTCCAGTTGCTGATAAATCCAATTTTTCTTATTGTCAGGATAAGGTGCCAGACCACCTTTGGCAATTGAAAGACTGCGGTCAGGAATGATTTTGTTTTCGTTGACTTGGTACAAGGATCCTATACCATTACACTTAGGACAAGCCCCTTTAGGGCTGTTAAAGGAGAAGTTATTAGGTTCTGGTTCAGGATAGGAGATTCCGGTTTCTGGGCACATTAACGTACGAGAGAAAAAACGTCCCTCTTTCTCACCCTGAGGAACAATCATCGTGATGTCGTTACCGTGATACATAGCCGTTTTTATAGACTCCTCCAGTCTTTTGATATCTTGTTCAGTACCGCCTACTTCTAACCTGTCGATGACGATTTCAATGTCGTGGACCTTGTAGCGATCTAGCTTCATACCTTTCATAAGGTCTAGAATCACGTTATCCACACGTACTTTAATAAAACCTTGTTTGGCAATTTGTTCAAAGAGCTCTCGGTAATGACCTTTTCTGCCACGTATCACAGGCGCCAAAATAGTGATGCGCTGACCCTCGTACTCTTCAATAATAAGATCGCGTATTTGCTCATCACTATAGCTTACCATTTTCTTACCCGTGTTGTAAGAATAGGCATCGCTGGCACGGGCGTAAAGTAACCTTAGAAAATCATAAATCTCTGTAATAGTTCCTACGGTACTACGCGGACTCTTACTCGTAGTTTTTTGCTCTATGGCAATCACAGGAGAAAGTCCGTCTATTTTATCCACATCTGGACGCTCCATCCCGCCTAGGAACTGTCGGGCATAAGCACTAAATGTTTCAATATAGCGACGTTGCCCTTCAGCATAAATGGTATCAAAAGCAAGTGATGATTTACCAGAGCCAGAAAGACCCGTAATAACGACCAGTTGTTCTCGGGGTATGTTTACATCAATGTTCTTAAGATTATGAACACGTGCGCCTTTTACCTCGATGATTTCGTCAGAATATGCCATAGTTTTTTACAAGAGCGCGAAGTTACCTATTTAAGCACTATATTTTATTTAAAGCTACCTTAAAATCTAGTGGAGCGTTTTGGAATATAACAGCAAAATAACACCCATCTCTTGTCGAAGTAAGGACAATGGGGCTTGCTGGAATCAGTCTCGGTTTTGAGTCTCAGTCTCAGTCTCAGTTTTCAGTAAGCAGGTTGATTTGCAAGCAAGCTCACCAATTGGATTAGGCAGTATGCTATAATTGTAGCTTTTGAAATTATTTTCCTCACTTGATGCGGAATCAGTCTCAGTCTCAGTCTCAGTTTTCAGTAGGCAGGTTGATTTGCGAG
>Ga0129324_10002225_pt1 | contig 12044 bp, 8 predicted proteins | sample CPBDNA_7_FD_96879 | JGI IMG/M metagenome (GOLD analysis project Ga0129324, IMG submission 96879) | Freshwater to marine salinity gradient microbial communities from Chesapeake Bay, USA - CPBay_Spr_15_0.2_DNA | ecosystem: Environmental > Aquatic > Marine > Coastal | place: USA: Chesapeake Bay... | reverse complement strand
CAAAAGTAATCCTTAGTTTTTTGTATCTTTGTTTTAATGAAATTTGAAATAAGAAAATTAAATCAAGAAGATTACGATTCTATTTTAGTTGATTGGTGGAAAGATTGGAGATGGACACCACCAGCAAAAGATTTTTTACCAGAAAATGGTGCAGGAGGTTTTATTGTTTATGATGGAGATATTCCTGTATGTGCAGGATATATTTATTTAACAAACTCTAAAGTAGGTTGGTGTGATTGGGTTATTTCTAATTTTAAATATAAAGATAAAGAAAAAAGACGCGAAGCATTAACAGAATTGGTTTCAACACTAACAAAGGCTTTGACTATACATGGATGTAAATATTCTTACGCTCTAATAAATTCAAAGTCACTTATGTCAATATATAAAGATGTTGGATATAGCGAAGGGGATAAGTATACAAAAGAAATGATTAAAAAATTATAATATGGGCGTAGTAACATCAATAGCAATGGCCACAGTGGCAGTAGGGGGCGCAATTACAAAGGGAGTATTAGCAGGTGATGCTGCAACCGTAGCTGCTAGAGAAGCAGGCGACTTAAGACTACAACAAGCAGAACTAGAAAAAGAAGCTATAGCTCGTTTAGACCAAGACTTTTACGAAGCGGTTAGAGTTAATACAGATATATACGACAAAGCTTTAGAGATGTCCAATGTGAAGGGTGCTGAACTCGTTCAGGCTGCTCAAGAAGGAGACCAAAGAGGTGTTGCTGCAACAGCAGGAAAAGTAAAGGAAATAGAACAAGCTGGATTAAGCGCTCTTTCTGACAAATTCTCTCAAGACAAAACAAACATAGATTTAGCTAGAGCCAAGGCTCAGGAATTGTCAGCTGCTGAAATAGCGGCCATGCAAGACGATAGAGCAGCAGCAGCAGGAGTTAGAGCAGACACTTTAATGAAGCAATCAGATACATTAAGAGGACAAGCCACAGCTAATTTTGTTACAGCAGGAACTGAAGCAATCATGAAAGGTGTTGGAATAGCTGGTGAGATTTCAGGAGCTAAAGCGCAAGGAGCTATAGATAAGTTAGTTGCAGGAGGAATGAGTATTGTTGACGCTCAAAAAACTGTAGCCGATCAGTCTCAAAAAAACACGAGAATATTTAACAGAGGGGATATGGACATAGCGGCTTTTACAGGAAATAAAATAACCCAACAACCAATCACTCCTCAACCTCAGCTTCAACAGACAGGGATTAAAACACAGCCTATAGTTAATCCTTTTATGAACAATCAATTTTCCACTATGTTTCAGGGGTTGTTTGCTACGGATTTTAGTGCTTTAGGTGGTAAGCAAGATTTAAGTCAATTAATGTATGAATCAGATCCTTTAAACTTTAACAATTAACAAGATATGGGTAACGCATTAGACGCAGCTAAGTTTTCAGCAACACAAGGATTAACAGGGGTAAGTGACCCTACGGCCTCATTGTCAGCAATTACTGAAGGTATTAAAACTCTTTCTGATTGGAAAACAAAAAGAGACGAAGCTAAAGAAAAGCTAAAGAAAGATACCGCTGACCAGTACTTAGAAGCAGAGAAGAAAGCATATGAGAATATGCCTACCGATAAAACTTTTAAAAGCAATATTTTAGAGGGTTTAGATTCGTACAAAGAAAGACTGTATACTAACATGAAGTTAGTTCAAAGAGGTGTGGTAAGCGCTAATGACAATCTTATATTTCGTGAGAATGCCACTCAAGGCATTGGTGTAGTTTCAGATATGCAAAAAAACTACGCTAAAATACAGGAAGATTATTTAAAAGGAGCTAGAGGATATACCAATGATAAAGGTGAGTTTGTACCTCCTGTATATGGGTCAGGAGCAGCAGCTTTAAATGATATCCATGTACAGCTCAATAACCCTGATTTATATAGCCTTACTTTTAATGAAAAAGGCTCTCCTGAAGTTATAATGTATGAAACTGAGGTTGGTCCAAACAATATAATGGTTGCCAAAAGAGATGAAAACGGAGACAGAATTCCAGTTAGAGATGAAAATGGAAACCCAGTTCCAAACATAAAAGCAATGGCATTTGATGGGGGTAACAATCAGGTGATGGGCATTATAAATTTACCTAAAGTAACTGCTCAACTAACTGGTGAAGGAACTGTTTTTGATAGAGACTATCAGGATATAATAAACACAAAGGGTTTGATGGGAGTCATAACGGATGACATTAAAGCAAACAAAAAAGACGGATTACCCGACTTAATAAAAAGTACTGCTGCTACAATGATTATAGGGGTAGATCAACAACTTAGCGTGTTGACTGATAATGGCCCGAAGGATAAACAATCACAAGCAATGAATCCAGCCATGTATGCTAGGTTAACAGCAAAACAAAAAGCCGAAACAATTGAATACGATTACTTTAATTTTGAAACAGGCTTAATGGACAAGGGAGAAAAGACCAAGTACATACCTCTTGTGATGGGCGCTAATAATCAATATGTTCCAAAATTTAAGAATATAGATAAGAAAGCTTCTACTAATCTATCCGAATACTCCATATATAACTCATTAGAAAAAAGTATTAAGAGTGGAGGTACAGCTTTTGATCCTAACAGAGCTTCTAGAACAACCGCAAAAGAACTTGAAACAAAGAAGATTGGTAGAGTTGAATTTGCTAAGAGAATGGCTTCTGGTGACCCTAGAGTACTTGAGGAAATGAAGGCGAGTGGGTTGTATACTGATAAAGAGGACTTTAATGAGATTTTATCCAAAAGTGGCTTAATAGATTTAGAAGAAAAAGATAGCAAAGGTAATCCAAGGAAGGGTGAGATTTATCAAGTTTATACTTCAAGGGGAGTAGAACCAAGAACTGTTTACCACACAAATGAAGATGGCTCAGTAACTTCCTTACAGGATAGAACACAACAAACTTTAAGTCTTATTGCAACAAATCCAATAGAGACTCAAGATTTATTTAATGTATATACAGGTGCAGGAAATGACTTTAATGAAACGTATAATCCAGCAAAATTTAAAGAAATTACTGTAAGCACTGGCCCAAAAACTTCGTTAAGTATGGAGACAATTGTTGAAGGTAAAGGGAATAAGGCTATTACATTAAACGATGTGATAACAGATGTTATTAAAACAGCGGATGAAGTAGATAATCTTCAAGGGTCTTTTGGTATTGATGAAGATTTATTAGTTAAAGGTATTGAGGGTGCGCTTAATCAGGCTTTAATTAAGTCTGAGCAAAAGGTTGATGGTCTTAAGGTGACTCATGATGGTAAAAACAATGTAACTATAACAGGTGTAAATTCTAAAGGAAAAACAATAACCGTTACAGGTAACCAATCGTCAGATGAGCCAAATGCAATGAAGGTTGAGATAGATGCAATTCTTAATGAATTCTTTCAAAACTTAGGTTCAGATAAAGACTATAACCCTGGTGGTAGTGGTAGTGCTGAGGTAAAAAAAGATGCATTCGGAAATATAATAAAATAATAAATGGATAAATTAAAAGCTCTATACGAAAGTTATATTGAACAGGGATTGTTAAGTAAAGAAACTAGCTTTGAGCAATTTTCTCAATCAGACTCTTCTATACAGGAAGCCCTATATAAGCAAGGTGTTGACGAAAAAATAATAAGCTCAGAAACCACTCTTGATGTATTTACATCTGCTTGGGCTGAAAAAAAAAATCAAGTCGATACTCCTTCAGATGGTCAAGAGGAAGTTACGGAATCCATTACAGAAACGGAAACAACTCCTGGCTCTTCGGATTCTTTAGAAGAGCAAGATGAAGTAGCTGTAATACCTTTAGTGCAAGATGATAATGGTGACTTAGCACCATTTGTTGAATTTCCTGTCGTAGAAGAAGAGATTGAAACTTTAATTCCTGAAGCACCGTATAGGTCAGGTACACTTAAAAATGAAGACGGAAGTGTGTCTACTCATAAAATGAAGACCGAAACAGATGGTCAAGGTAATTGGTTTTCATTCCCTACAGTATTTCAAAATGAAGATGGAAGTTTTGTTGACATGTCTGAAGAGGCAAAACAAAACTGGGAGCCTGTATATGAAGAAGCTAAGAAAAGAGGTGAAGTTATAGAGTTTGGTAAAGATGAAAAATCAGCATTAGCATATGGAAAAGGAAGCTGGAAGCCTTCATATGATTCTAATAAAAAAAACAAGCTGCTATTAGATTCAGGATATTTGGCTTATAAAGAAGAGAACTCAGGAAATGTTTTAAACACTATTGATTTTGATAAAGAAGGTATAAACGTAAATGTCACACCAGAAAAAGAATATGGATTTATTAATCCAGAAACAGGTCAAAAAGAATTTAAGAAAGAATCAGAACTTAGCCCAGAATTATTAGAAGCCGTTGAAACATACGAAATTGCAACTCAAGATGTTCAAACTCCAAATTACTCAGATGTTGATCTTGATGAAGGAGAGGTTGGAAATGCTAACGCATTTTTAACAAGCCTTATTAAAAATGATGGTGGTGATGTAACAGATTATTTAAAGTGGGAAAAGAAAAACACTAGGAACGAAACTGGTGTATACAAGTGGATGAAGAAACTTCTTCCAGATGACGAAGGTGATGAGTACTTTGAACAAAAAAATTATTATGAAAAAGTTCAATCATACAAGACGGCACAACTTAATCAAATTAGTAAGAGATTAAATCAAATTCAAGCGAAAATAGATTTAACCTCTGACCCTAAACAGATAAAAGAATTAAAAAATGAGGGAAAAGAATTAACCAAAGAATTTTTAGCAAAAGTTGAAAGCATTTCTACTACTATTAAAGATTTTCCTGTGCTTACAAAATACACAGAGGATACTGACTTAAGAAGAAGAGAAACAATGGTTAAGGCTGCTCAGGAAGGTGGAGCAGCTGAAGGAGGTCAAGGATTAGTTGAGTTACTTGCTGTTGCAGGAAACAGTTTGGCTGGTTTTGGTCTTGATTTTTTTGCTTCTATACCTGCTTTTTTTGACCAAAGGATTGCAACTATAGGGAAGGGAGATGATAAATTTGATAATAAAGGTGTTTTAAAAGGCCTTGAAGAAATGTTTACCCAAAGTAAGGAGACTCTTGATATCACAACTGGCGCAGTAAAAAGATCTGCTTTTTTAGACGGAAAGCCAGTTTTAAGTATGGGTAAACAATATATTGTTGATGAAAACGGAACAGTATATGATGCAAATACGAACATAAGAATGGATGGGATTATTTCTCCTGAAAAAATAAAAGAAATACAAACATTATCTAAAGATGTTACAGAGACTGTAACTAATTGGACAGCAGGATCTGTAACTCAAGGAGGAGTAGGTATGCTTGTACACTTATACGGCTTAATTAGAACATCAGGAAAAGTAACAAAGAAATTAAATCTCAAAGGCCCTAAAGGAGCTGGTATAGGAATGGGAGTTACTTCTTTTGCAAGTGGCATTACAGGGAACGTGGAGGACGTAAGGTCTCAGCTAGTAGCTTCAGGTATGTCTGAAAAAGAAGCTATGAATATAGCTGTTAATGCGGGTCAGGCAATATCCACTTTAGATGGTATTTTCTCAGGACTAGCAGGTGGTAACCAAAAACTTCTTGTAGGTCTTCAAGGTATAAAAGACCAAATAAAAAACCTAGCAATAAAAAAGGGTAAAGATTTTACAGTAAAGCAACTTGTAGATAAGGGTAAGGTCTTGGCAAAAGAAAACTTTAAAGAAGTAGTTGTAGAAGAAATACCAGTTTATGTTTCTACACAAGGTATAAACCATTTGGTGAATAGACATATTGGAAACGAAGTTTTAAATGACAAAATTACAAAGGCAGGTTTAATGGAAACTGTAGTAATGACCGTAGGAGCTACCACTGGTTTGGGTAGTAGAAAGTTATTGTCAGGAAATAGAAGGTCTAACTTAGTTAGGCTTGCAGCAGCAAATGTTAAAGATTTACAATCTACATTAGATGTTTTAGTTAAAGAAGGTTCTTTAACTGAAAAGGAGTCTTCAGATGCATATACAGAGATTTACAATATGCAGTCAGCTGAGTTAAAAACTCAAGGGACTATAAAAGTTTCTGAAAACTTACAACCTGCATCTGATTTATTAACTCAAAGACAGAATTTAATAAACAAAAAACAGGGACTAGAAGGCCCAGGTAAAGCTAGAATTGATAAACAGATATCGGCTGTTGACCAGCAACTAGATGCTCTATATAAAAAAGACGAATTACAAGTTCAAGAAGAATTAACAAAACAAAAAGAAGATGCCATTTCAAAGCCAAGCACAGAGGAGCAAGTGCTACCAGATGCTCCAACAAGCACAGAAGGAGGGAAAGACTCCGAAGTGGAATTGCAACAAGTGGGAGAAGGAGACGTTGAGCAAGTCACTACCGACACGAAAATCGAAGAAGGTGAAACGCAAACCGATAAGCCTAGCGACACGACTACGCAGACAGATACTGAACAGTTAACAGAACCTACCTCAACAGAGGGAGATATGAGTGTGAACAATCAGATAGAGTCATTTGCAAATCGTATTGTTGAAGGAGGAAATCAAGAATCTTTTTCTGAAGATGCTATTCAGTTTTACGCAGAAAATAAAGAAGCAATAGATAATGCGGTTTCTCAAAAGAAAAAACAACAACCCAAAACACAATCTAAAGAAAGAGCTTTAGCTTTAAAAATAGCTAGGGGTGATACGGAATTTTCAAATGCAGAGATAGACTTGTACACTAAATCTGAAGGAGCAGTTAAAGCTGAAGTAGATGCTATAGCAAAGACAAACAGTCAGACAGTAACAGCTAATACTTATAAATCTATAATAGCCTCTACAAAAATAAAAGGAAAGCCTAAGACTATTAAGGTAAAGAGTGACTATTCGGCAATGAAGAAAGATCTTCAGAAGGAAGCTAGGGTTGCTAGAGATGCTAAAAACGATGTAAACAAAAGAAGAAAAGGATTACAGGGGGCTATAGATTTAGTTCTGAAAGCAGGTAACATTACAACTAAAAAAGCAAACTCATTACTCAAAAAAGTTTCTAATGTAAATTTATATAACGCCAAGAAAGTTCAAGACGTAATAGATTTTACTACAAGAGCAATGAATGATGCTGAGTATTCTAATAAGCTAGATAAGGCTAAGAAACTTCAGGCATCTATTAAGAAAAAATTAAAGGGTAAAGAGGCTGGACTTTCTGACGCTGCAAAGAAATTTACTCAAGTAAATCCAAGCAATGTAAACGATATTGATATATATTTAGAAAAAGCATCTGAAATTAGTAATGGTCTTACACCAACTAGGAAACCATCTAAGGGGGAACTTAAAGTAAGTAAGCCTTTTGATATTAAAAAAATTGAGGAGTATTCAAAAAAAGAAACTGAATTAGAAGCAGAAAGAAACTATGAGTTAGCCAAAGAGTCATTTCAAGAATTGACAGGGCTAGAACCAGGGGACTTAACTCTTGACCAAATGAAAGAGATACTGTATGAGGTAGATGGTTCAACAAATACTTCTGAAACAGATGCACAGACTCTTAAGGATAAAAAAAACGCAATTGATAAAGCAGCAAATAACGCTTTTAAAAACACTAAGATAAATATAAAAGGAGCTATAGAGTCTGGAGACATAAAGGTTACCAAGACTCAAAAAACTTTAATCAATAATTTTTTAAACATGGACTTAAGTCTAATGACTACCAAGCAAAAATTGGAAGCATTAGATTCGATAGTTAATTTTGAGCTTAACCAATCTACGGGTGGAATGGAGGCTTCTCTAATGCAGCAAGTTGGTAATACTAAAATAACTCGTTTAAAAAATAAAGGAATTAAAAATACTGAAAACAAATCATTATTTGGCTTAGGTAAGTTTTGGAATAAACAAATATCCACTTTACCTAATGTCTTTGAACTTACATTTAAGTCTCAACAGAAGGCGAGAATGGTTATGGAGGCTTTAGGGCTTGATGGAATAATAAACGGTAGCGCAAAAGCTCAAAAAGAAGCAGCTAATACAGAGAAAGATTATGCAGATAAATTTGCAAAAAAGAAAATGCAAGATGGTATATACTTTGACGAATCCAACGATACTGAAAGAGCAATACTAGCAGATGTAAGAAGATTTACACCAGGGAAAGAACAAAAGGAATTTGAAGATAGTAAGAAACTTATTCAGCAAACTTATGAGAGACTTATGGCTTCAGGAGACAAGTTAAAAGTTAAAAAAGGTGAGATTGTTAAAGCTCAATATGATAAGCTTTTGAAAGACTCTAACTCTATAGAGGACGTTGAAAGTAAAGCAGACCCTGCAAATTTAGATGGAGTAAAATATGTTACGGAAATCTGGGCTAAAAAATATAATGAATTAGCTGATACGTCCTTGAATGTATATAACAAGAATTTAGGAAAAGACACTAACTATACCCCTAGAAACATTCAAAAAGTAAAGCAACCAAAAGCAGAAGATGTAGATATAACACAACCTGTTTTTAATCCTGAAGGAAATAAAAGAAAAAGCGCTTACGACAAAAAAACAGGTGTTTTAAAAGAAGCTACTAAACCTGGTTCTCTTGAGACAGGAGATGTATTAAACTTAAGTTTTGATGCTCAGAATATGAGTAATTATAAAGCTGCTTTAACTGATATATATACAGCCCCTTCTATACAACAAGTGAAAGGAGCTAGAGAGTCAAAAGCTTTTAACGAAGTTTTTACAAATGAATCAGCAAAAGAAATAATTAATGAAAGAATAAATAGCTATGTAGATTCTAAACGAGGTAAAAAATATGTTGATGGTTCAACAAAAAGAGCTTTAAATCGTTTGAATAAGGTTGCTACATTAGGTGTGTCTAGAGTTTTAGGTGGGCCAACTCAGTTTGTAAAACAAATAGTTCCTATTTTTAACACAATGTTTAATGCAGGTCTCAGCAATACATTAAAAGGATCTAAGTTAATTTTTGATGCTGAGGTTCAAAAGGCTATAGACAATTCAGGCTTACCTATTGCTAACAGGGGAATACAATCTCAATCAGATATTGAAAATGCTGATAGTAGAATTAAAAAGAAAGCACAGACAAAAGGAGGTAGAGTAATTGATGCTGCTGATAAAATAAATAAAAAGACACTTGAAGCTTTCTTGGTGTATCCAGATGTTCAGACAGCAAGAGCTTCTTTTATTGCTTATTATATTCAGCAAGTAAAAAAAGATGGAGGAGATACTACTAATATTGATTGGTCTAAACCATTAGACAAAAAAGCTGCACAGTATGCACAGCAACAAGTGGATAGGCAACAAAATACATCTGATCAAGACCTTCAAGGAGACTTGTTTACTAATCAAAACTTTGGTTCTCAAATGGTTCGTAAAACATTATTTCCTTTTGCAAACTTTTTGTTAAATCAAAAAACAAGAATGTATTCAGATATAAATACTTTAACTAATAACCCAACTGCTCTTCCAGGTGATAAGAGTAGAGCGATTAAGTCATTAGGAGGTTTAGGTGTAGAGACAGTAATGTTTAATGCTATTGGTTTAGGTATAACTCAAACCTTAGCTGCTGCCGCAAGATTAATATCAGGAGAAGAAGAAGACCCGAATTTAAACAGATATGCTAATAAAAGAGCAAGAGAAGAAAAAAGAGAGAAAGAGTTTAATCAAAGGTTAATAGGTAGAACTGGAAATGCATTAGCAGATGTTCTTGTTCCGATACCTATTTTAAATGACGAAAGTTTAAATCAAATAAACGGATTGATGTCTATGTTTCAAGACGATGAGGATAATCCATTTCAGTTCTTTGCAAAGACAGATAAAAAAATAATTGACCAACTAGGTACATTAGGAATCGGTGCAAAAAAAGCAGTAATACTTGCTGATATGATTAAAACAATTGTTACAGGAGAAAAGACCACTGTTTTTATGGGTAGAGAAAGTAAAGCTGAAATAGACCCTGAAAAATTAAACGCCTTGAAAATGACGACTATGGCTTATGCTATGCATTTAATTGGTGTCCCTGTTTTAAATTCAAGTGAAGTAGGATATATTGCTGAAAGAGCTTTTAAGGATATAGGTAAATCAAGAAAAATAGAAGAGAAAGTTGATTATATTGTAGAAGCTGAAGCTGTACTAAATCAGAGAGGTATTAAAAATCCTTCTCAAAAAATGATAGATAATGAAGCAAAGCAACTAAAAAGAATAGATCAAGGTAAAGATCGTAAAGTTGAGAAAACAAATAGCAAAAGTAAAGATGATAAATCTTTTTCACCAGCTTCTTTTGGTAATGAGAAAGGAAAAAAGAAAAGTGGAAAATCGTTTAATCCTAAATCTTTTTAATTTTTAACCTTATCAATTAACTGTTGTAATTTTCTAATCAAAGAGAAGTTGGGTTTATCTTTCAACTTCTCTTTTAGTATTTGCTCTTTAATTTGTTCCATCATTTTGTAAGTGTTCTGCTTCTCTATTTGCATAGTCAGCTATTTTTTTCATGTCAGATATATCGTCTCCTTTTTTTCTTAGTAGGTATTTAAGAATATTCCCTTCGTTAAAATTTAAATCCCAGTACTTAATTAAATCAATGACATCTAATCCATTAATCTTTCTAGAAGAATATCGTTCTTCTTTATTTGGTTTATATTGCATTGTCTATAACTTCTATTACGTGTCTTAAGTCACTTTTTTCAAACTCGCCTAGTGAAACGTCATTAACTATTAATAGGTAATAATCTTTTCTTACTTCAATACATTTTGTGTTTTCCATTTTTTAAAATATGTGTGTTAATCTTGCTACTTGTCCATGTTCCATTGAGTGTATAAATCCTTCGACAGCTTTTATTCCACCAACACCATAACCTTTTCTATGATGCCAGGAATCAGATCCGCTTGGTGACCTTAACGACTCAACTGTAATGCCATGATAGTCTTTACTAGACTTGTGATGTATATGGTGTGTGTAAACATAACGATGCTTTGTATCTGCCCACCACCGAGAGAACTCATTAGCCATTATAAGGGGTAAATCAGCTTGTTTAGCTCCATCTCCATGTGTTGTTCCGATTAAGTTATTACCGTACTTAAAACCTTTCCTATGGGCTATTGAGCAATCGAATGTAATGTTCTTGCTTTTTCTAAACCAAGACTGTATAGAATCCGATAACATGAATCCTGATATGTAGTCGTGGTTACTTGGGTTGTAAACAAAGTGAACATCTGCCACTGCGATTAATGTTTCTAATACATCTACGTAAAGTTTCTTTGCTGTAAGGAAGTTTTCGTACCACATACCATCAGTATCCTGTGGCGTACCTGCTGTTGTTTTCCTGTGTGGCTCATCGATGTGAAGTATATCGTTACCTCCTACAAATAATATCTTATCTATTTTAAAGCCATTAGACTTTTCAAGTATTCCTTGTATTCCTTCCTTTACTCTCTTGACAGCTATCTGTGAGTTATAATCCTCACCTGTTTCAAATGATGATGCCAGTTTACCTATGTGTATGTCAGCAGGATCAATTACTAGTAGGTGAGGGTCTTTCTGTTTTGTTCTTTTAATCTTAGGATATGAAGGAGAATGTTTATTCATTTCCTTTATAATATCCTCTCTTACTTTGTCTAAAGAGACACCGTTGTTTTTTACATGAAGAGAAAAGCTTTTGCCTTTATACCAGTAATGATTTACATCACTCATTGGTATTCCGTTAGTTTCGCATTCTACTTTTAATGCTCTGTGATTACTTATCATCACACTTTCCTCATCAGTAAGTCTTGGTCTGTAACCTACATTATTGTTTTCCATGTCAATAAAGATACAAAATAAAAGTTAATTATTTTAATTAGATAAAGTAAGTAACTCTTCGTTAAGCTGTTCTATCTTTTTAATTATCTCTTCTTTTCTTGCCTCTGGAGAGTACGTTGTAATAAACTCAGCTCTTTCTAGCGCTTTTTGATATACACCATTTAATATTGGGTCAGCCTTAATTATATAATCAAAATCTTTAATTGCATGTATAATAGTTGCGTGATCTCTTTTAGAAATCCTTCCTATTTCAAAATAGGTTAGAAGAAAGTT
>Ga0129324_10002224_pt1 | contig 12045 bp, 12 predicted proteins | sample CPBDNA_7_FD_96879 | JGI IMG/M metagenome (GOLD analysis project Ga0129324, IMG submission 96879) | Freshwater to marine salinity gradient microbial communities from Chesapeake Bay, USA - CPBay_Spr_15_0.2_DNA | ecosystem: Environmental > Aquatic > Marine > Coastal | place: USA: Chesapeake Bay... | reverse complement strand
GCTACAATCGGGCCCGGGTGGATGGGTTGGAAATCCGTTTCGACAGCATTCGACAGATCAGTGCCAGGCTCGCCGGTATGTCTTGCGCCGAGCGCGAGCGTCATCCGTGCTTGGGCGTAGGGCGGGGTGATTTGATGTTGATGGGGATCGCCGTGCTGCGTTCGGTCTGTGCGCGCTGGCCGGTGGGCAAGCTGGGTATTGCCGATAGGGGTATCCGTGAAGGTATATTGGCGGAATTGATGGCAGCAGATGGCCACACCGCCTTTGGGCCGCCTCTGCAGCGCACGAATGGGGCGGACAGCGATCAGCCGCCCGTGAAAACGAATACTAGGATTTCTTCATGAGTACAAAAAGCGGCGGCAAAGGTCGCAGCGAAAAAGGTGGCGCGGATCGCGCGCTACGCACCCGTGTTAAATCCGCGCGCGGGCGTAAGGTGTCGTCGACCCGTTGGCTCGAACGCCAATTGAATGATCCCTATGTGCAAAAGGCCAAGCGGATGGGCTATCGCTCGCGTGCCGCCTTCAAGCTGATCGAGTTGGACGACAAATTTCACTTTTTGACCAAAGGCGCCAAAATCTTGGATTTGGGTGCAGCCCCCGGCGGTTGGACGCAGGTCGCGCTGGAGCGCGCCGGCAAGGATGCCCGCGTCGTCGGAATCGATTTGTTGGAGATTGAAGCCATCGTCGGCGCCGATTTGTTACAAGGCGATTTTCTTGATGACGATGCGCCCGAGCGCCTGCGTCATCATCTTGATGGGCCAGCCGACGTGGTGTTGACCGACATGGCAGCATCGGCGACCGGGCATACGCAAACCGATCATTTGCGCATCATGGTTTTGTTGGAAGCGGCCGTGGATTTTGCCGCCGAAGTGCTGGCCCCGGGTGGTGCGTTCGTCGGGAAAGTCTTGCAGGGCGGCACCGAAAATCAGCTTTTGGCGGCGCTGAAGCGTCAATTCAAGGTCGTTAAACACGCGAAACCACCGGCCAGCCGCAGCGATTCGGCGGAAATCTATGTCGTTGCCATGGGGTTTCGCGGTAGGGAGTCCGATCAGGAGTGAGGTAAACCGGGGCGCAAGCTGTCGGTACTTGTACAGGGCTTCGCCGTGTGTATGATGACGCGCCATCGCCACAGGGATCAGGAGGCGTCATGGCACTGCCCAAAATCGAAGAAGCGCTCACGTTTGACGATGTTCTCATGGTGCCTGCGGCATCGAGGGTATTGCCAGTCGATACCGACACCCGGACCAAGCTGACGAAAAGCATTGATCTCAACATTCCGCTGCTGTCCTCAGCCATGGATACGGTGACCGAGCATCAGCTCGCGATTGCCGTCGCGCAGAATGGTGGCATCGGTGTTCTGCACAAGAACATGACCATCGAAGAGCAGGCCGCCGAAGTGCGCCGCGTTAAAAAATTCGAGAGCGGCATGGTCTCCGATCCATTGACTATCCACCCCGATCAAACCCTCGCCGATGCGTTGCGATTAAAAGCCGAAACCGGATTTTCCGGGATGCCGGTGGTCGAGCGCGGCTCGAAAAAATTGGTCGGTATCCTGACCAACCGCGACGTGCGGTTTGCCGATAAACCCGATCAGCTGGTCAGCGAGTTGATGACCAAAAACACGCCTGAAATGCCGTTGATCACCGTCAAAGAAGGCGTCGACGGCACCGAAGCGCGCCGGCTGCTGCACCAATATCGGATCGAGCGCCTGTTGGTGGTGGATGATAACTATTCCTGCGTCGGCCTGATCACCGTCAAAGATATGGAAAAGGAAGAGCGCTTCCCGAACGCCTGCAAAGACGCCCACGGCCGGCTTCGCGTGGCGGCTGCCGTCGGTGTCGGCACAGCCGGTATTGAGCGTGCCGAAGCCTTGTTGGCCGCGGGCAGCGACGTGATTGTCGTCGATACGGCGCACGGCCACTCCGAGGGTGTGCTGGGCACGGTGTCGAACATCAAAAAATTGTCGAACTATGCTCAGGTGATCGCCGGTAATGTGGCGACGCCCGATGGCGCGAAAGCGCTGATCGATGCCGGTGCGGATTGTATCAAAATCGGCATCGGGCCCGGCACGATCTGTACCACACGTATGGTCGCGGGCGTCGGCATGCCGCAATTTTCCGCAGTGATGGAAGCGTCCGAAGTCTGCCGCAAAGCGGGTATCCCGTGCATCGCAGACGGCGGTATCAAGTATTCCGGTGACATCGCAAAGGCGTTGGCGGCGGGCGCGACGGCGGTGATGATCGGCTCGTTGTTTGCCGGCACCGACGAAAGCCCGGGCGAAGTGTTGTTGTTCCAGGGCCGGTCTTACAAAGCGTATCGGGGCATGGGCTCATTGGGCGCGATGGCGCGGGGCTCGGCGGATCGTTACTTCCAAGAAGAAGTCTCCGACAAGCTGAAGCTGGTGCCTGAAGGCGTCGAAGGGCGCGTGCCCTACAAGGGGCCGATAGGTACCGTGATCCACCAGTTGATCGGCGGGTTGCGGGCCGCAATGGGCTACACCGGGGCGGCAACCTTGGCCGAGCTGCAAGCCAACGTTAAATTCCGCCGGATCACCAATGCCGGCCTTCGTGAAAGCCACGTGCACGACATCACCATCACGCGCGAGGCGCCGAACTACCGCGCCGACGGTTAAGGGGCGGCCAGATGACGCCCGGCGCCCGCTTGGCGGGGACAATTGAGCTGCTGGACGAGATTGACGCCGCCGATCAGGCCCCTGATCAGGTAATTGATGGCTATTTTCGCCAACGTCGATTTGCCGGCTCGGGGGATCGTCGTGACGTGACGGGCCGGGTCTATGACATCCTGCGTCGCCGCGCAAAGTTGGATTGGTGGATTGAGCGCACCGGTCTTGGGGTGCCGCCAAATGCCAGATTGCGCACATTGGCTTTCGCGATTCTCGAAGAACGCTCATCACCCGAAGAACTTCGCGGCTATTTTTCTGGCGCTCGGCATTGCCCGGACCCGTTGAGCGAGCCGGAGTCGGCGTTGAGCGACGCGCTCTATGGGCGCCCGTTGTTGAACCGTGATATGCCCGACCATGTGCGGCTTGAATATCCGGAGTGGATGGACCGTTCGTTTCGTGCCCTTTGGGGGGCGCGGTTAGATGATGAGATGTCGGGGCTGAATCAACCGGCGCCGATGGATCTGCGGGTCAACTTGCTGAAGACGACACCGGAAGATGCGCTGCAGCGCCTCGCCGATGATTTTATCGACGGCGCGCCGACCGCATTGTCGCCGATCGGTATTCGTGTCACCGGTAAGGTTCGGCTCGGTGGTACCCGCGCATTCAAAGACGGACTGGTCGATGTGCAGGACGAAGGCTCGCAATTGGCGGCTTTGATGGTTGGTGTGCGTCCCGGGATGACGGTTGTCGACTACTGCGCTGGGGCAGGCGGCAAGACCCTGGCGTTAGCAGCAGGTATGGCTCACGAAGGCGGTATCGCCGGTCGACTATATGCGCTCGACGTGTCCAAGTACCGCATGGACCGCATGGTGGCACGGCTTAAGCGCGCGGGCGCGATGGCGGTAAAACGTCGGGTGATCTCAGCCAGCAATGATCCGTGGGTGAGCGAGCACGCCGGGCGTGCGGACCGGGTGTTGATCGATGCGCCCTGTACCGGGACCGGCAGTTGGCGCCGCAATCCCGATGCCCGCTGGCAGTTCACGCCCGAAGACTTGGACGCGATCCGTGCCAACCAACAAAGTATTTTCGAAAATGCCGCCACGCTGGTGAAGCCGGGCGGTCGCTTGATCTATGTGACGTGTTCGTTGCTGCAAGAAGAGAACGAACAGCAGTTGGCTTGGTTCGCCGAGCGGCATGAAAATTTTGAGGTCTTAGACGTCGGCGCCGTATGGTCCGAAACCGTCGGTGGCCCACCGCCTTCCAGCGGGCCGGCGTTGCGCCTCAGCCCGGCGTCGACCGGCACCGACGGATTCTTCTGCGCCGTGCTGGAACGCACTCGCTAGCTTTTTCTCGGCGAAACAAGTGCCGTCGCAATCAAACTATTAAACGTCCGTTTTCGGATTAGTCGCAGATCAGTCATAAATTATAAACAATTACGTCGAATGATCGTCACATGTCTTTTTGGGAGAAAGCCAATGACGTCGAACGCAAAGCCGCAGCCTGAGCAAGAGCATCCGTTGCAGGGGCCGCATCCGACTGACTGACTGAAGGCGTGAACGCTGAGTTTAGCGCAGGCGTTCGTGGCGCTCGAACTCGGTTTCTAGTTCTTCAAATTTGCGGCGCAGTTCCTCGTCTTCTGCGAGGCTCGGCAATGTATCTGTGTCACAATGATGGCACAGCCGCGCCAAGGTTGCGCGGGCGTCACGGCTCCATGTTCCGTCGTTCGGATCAATCGGCGGCACGCTCGGATACATCGCACGCATAAAATAGAAAAACCCAGCCCGCTGTTTTTCGACCGCTTTGCAAAGATCGGTGGCCCGCACAACGGCACGCTCGCCCGGGCTCATGCCTTCATCGTCGCCCGTGCCGGATGGTGGGGTTTTCGGACGATCATCCTCTTCTTCTTTATCCATCAGATCAGCGACGGCAGCGAGGGCTTCCGCCGCCTGACTCATTTGCTCGGTATAGGCATCCAGATCACCGCTGAAACCGCCACCCGGCACCTGCGGCCGTAACTCATCAGAGGGGGGAGGCTGAGGCATTGGCGGCGGTGACGGCATGGGCGGTGACGGCATGGGTGGTGGCGGTGACGGAGGATAGCTGGGCTGCGGCGTAGAACTTAAAGGTGTTGTTGGCGCCGCGCTAGGCGGCGATGCGTGTGTTTCGAATGGCTGCGGCGCCGCTGTCATCGGTGCTGCAACCGGCGCGCCAGATGGCGTGGCTTTTGTTTCGAATGGCGTCGGGGCAACCTGTGATGGCGGTGATTGCGGTGTCGGTTTATGAATAACCTTTGTGCGGCTCACGTTCTTGAGAACCGCCGTCCGGGTCTTTTTAACGGGGGGTGCTGGTGTGTCGTCAGATTTATCTGCAACCTTTGGCACAACGCGAACGACCCTGCGTTTGTTTGGCGTGGGCTTTGTTTCGAGCGCCTTGACGGGCGTTGATGTTGCTGGTTCTAAGGTTGGCGCTGCTGCGGGTTTTACATTCTGATTTGCTTTTTTGGTCGACTTTTATCGCACCGTGACCGGCGAGCCATCCTCGTTCAGCAAGCGCACGGAGATTTCCATCAACTGCCCGTTTTTAGCGCCGATCGGCATGTTCTTGAAGGGATGCTCATCGGTGTCGTCGGGCAGCTTCAACGTGACCGTCCGCCCAGCCGCACTGCTGTCGCCCCAACGCATCAGTTTGACCCGATAGATGTCTTCGTCGCTCACATCAACTCTCCCTTGGCTAGTCTATTGCCGGAATGGGGGGGCGCGTCAATGCGGGGCGCTGTCGGGAGGAGAGAGACCGGGGAGCCATGGGTGCCTCTAGATAATCTTGTCTTCGGCGGTTTCGACATCGTCGGCGGACAGCGAGCCAGTTTGTACCGACATCGGGGCCGCCGCCATCATCTGGATACCTGCTTCCTGAAGGGCGCTGACCAAAGCTTCGTTGACGGTGTAGCGTAATTCGAAATAGCGGCTGGACGGCACCCAGAAGCGAATGCCGATCACCAGCCCACCATAGGTAAAGTCGTGCAGTCCGACTTCGGGCTCGGTACCGCCGTGGATGTCGGGCACCGTTGCCAACGCTTTGCGGCAGGCAGCTTTGACGGTGGCCATGTCTTGTTCGGCCTTGATGGCGATTTTCGTTTCAACGACGCGGGACGCGTCGGAATTGACGATCACGCGACCAACGATTTCCTTATTGGGCACGGTGATCTTTTCGCCGTCTTCGCCGGTCAGAATGGTGTGGGCGAGGGTGATTTCTTCGACCACGCCACTGGCACCTTTGCTCAGTGTGATGGTGTTGCCGACCACAAATGGGCGCGACAAGATGATCGACACGCCGGCCCCATAGTTCGACAGCGGTCCCTGAATTGCGATCGTGGCGCCGAATGCGCCGGCACCGGCAAGCGCGATCAGCGGGGCAATCGATACGCCGAAATTGCCGAGTGTGATGATCACCAAAAATACGATGGCGATAATCTTGACAACGTTGCCAATAAAACGAGATAGCGTGACGTCGATCTTTTTGGCTTCGAGTATGCGGCTGACGCGGCCACCGATCCAAGAGGCAACCTTCAAGCCAATCAGTAAAAAGACCAGGGCGCCAAAAATCTGGAACCCGTACTCGATCCCAAACTCGACCAGCATGTCGGCGTACTTCGTCACCACTTCCAATTGTTGTTCGACGGTGTCGCTTGCGGTGCTTTCCATGATCTGATGTTTTCTTCGCTTATATCTATTAGAATTTATTTGGGCTCGATGGTGACGGCGGTCCCGGTGGCGACGACGAACAGCATACTTTTGCCGTCGCCGGATATTTCGTTGTAGTCCAGATCGACGGCGATCACCGCGTTTGCGCCGACCATCAACGCTTCGCGGCGTAGTTCTGTCAGGCAGGTGCGCCGGGCATCGCGCAGCACGCCCTGTGCCGCCGACGACCGTCCACCGAAAATATCACGGATTCCGGCGAACAAGTCCTTGAACATATTCATGCCGAACACGCACTCCGCCGTGATCACTTCGATCCGCCGCATGACGCGGTATTCGGGCATGTTGGCTTCGGTGGTGACGATCAGGTCTTTGGCCAAGTCGTCGATGACTTTGGTCGGCAATTCGTCGTATTTGCCTTCATCGATCAGTTTTTGAATGTCGTCTTCGCTTTTGCCGAAAATACCGAACATTGGGCACTCCATATCTTTTCACCGTACATTATGCCACGGTTTGCGATCCTGGAAAGCTTTGCCGAAGTTGATCATCTCGTGCCTTGAAAGCAGCGCAGGGATCGGACAAAGTTGGTCCCACCTTATCTTAATCGGATTCCCAGAACCATGACTTCAGCAGTTCCGAAAGAGCGCGTCGACGCGTTGTTGGCGACGGCGGAAATTCTTAAAACACCTTGCGGTGCCGGAGAGATGGTTTGGCAGCGCTGGGCGGGCCCCAGCGATAAGCCGCCGTTGGTTCTGTTGCATGGCGGCTTTGGTTCGTGGACCCACTGGATTGCCAACGTCGAACGCCTGCGGCGTACTCGCACCGTGCTGACGTGTGACATGCCGGGCCTCGGCGACAGCGCGGAAGCGCCGGGCGAATTGAGCCCCGATACCATCGCCGCCCCGATCTTCGCTGGTTTGGACGCCGTGTTGGACGGTGCGCCGACGTTTGATCTTGCAGGTTTTAGCTTCGGCGGGCTGATTGGATCCCGGGTCGCGAAAATGGCCGGGGACCGCATGCGCACGTATGTCGCCGTGGGCGCCAGCGGTTTCGAAGGCCTGCACGTGCGTGTCCTGGGTATTCGCGTCCCAAAGCCGGACATGAGCGATGCCGAAAAGGATGCAATCCACGCTAAGAATTTGGAAATCCTGATGCTATGGGATGTGGCGAAAATCGACCCGCTGGCGATTTATACACACCGTAAAAACGTGGCGCGCTCGCGGGTGCGCTCGCGCCCGATGTCGTTGGGCAATCATTTGGTCGATGCACTCCCCGATATTCAAGCCCGTATGTCCGGTATTTGGGGCGTGCACGACGCGACGGCTGGCGGCGAAGCGGAAATCATGAAGCGCCGCGATATCTTCCGCCAATTTCAGCCTGACGCACCCTTGCACATCATCGACGATGCCGGCCATTGGGTGATGTACGAAACGCCTGAGGTTTTTGAAGCCGCGCTGATTGGGATTTTGGACGGTTAAGTCGATTACGCGGTGCCGCATCATTGTCCTAAACCGCTAACCGTCATTCCCGCGTAGGCGGGAATCCATATTTACCATGGGCCCCCGCCTTCGCGGGGGTGACGTGTATGGGGGTTATGCCAAAGCCGCCGCCAGCCGACCCCAATGTTGTTCCGTCGCCGGAAGCCCGAAGCGGGCCCAGCGCGGGTGGGCGGGGAAAGTGCGGATCAGGATGCCGGCTTTGCCGAGCTTATGATAGAGCGCCCCGGCATCTTCGGTTTCAACTAAGCGATACAAATCCGTACCGCCCCTTAAAATCAAGCCGGCACCGGTGAGCATATCATCCAACCTGGCAGCATCGGCGATTAGGCGTGCCCGCGTTGCCGCCTGCCATGCGGTGTCGCTGAGCGCTGCACGTCCGATCATCAGGGCCGGCGTCGAGACGGCCCACGGCCCGAGCTTGTCGGTGAGCGCTTTGGTTGGCGCTGTGTCGCCGACCGCAAAGCCGAGCCTGAGTCCGGCCAAGCCGAAAAATTTCCCGAATGAGCGCAGCACCACCAAGCCGTCCATGGCGTGATCTGTCAGTGAAACTTCGGGTGCCACGTCTGCGAACGCTTCGTCGACCACCAGCAAACCGCCGCGGGCAGCTTGGCGCTGGGCCATCAGAATTAGGGTATCCCGTGACGCGATGCGGCCGTCCGGATTGTTCGGATTGACGATCACGACCACATCGGCATCGGCCTCGTCGAGGGAGGCAATTTCACGCACTGTGTGGCCGGCATCCGCCCAGCGCGGGGCATGTTCGCCGTAGGTCGGTGCGACCACATCGACGCGACCGATGGATCGGACGTAGGGGAGCCATTGGATCAGCGCCTGGGTGCCGGGGGCCGCGATGACGCCGGCGTCAGACGCAATGCCGTAATAGCCGCGCGCCGCTGCGATCAATGCCTCTTCATCCGCCGCTTCCGGCAAGCGATTCAGTGCTTCTGGCAACAACGCCGTTGCAGGGTAGGGCACCGGGTTGATCCCGGTCGATAAATCAATCCAGCCGCCCGGCACGTCTTCGCCAAAGGTCGCTTTGGCGGCGCTTAAATTGCCGCCGTGGTGGATCATTTCTGTGACGTGCGTTTATCGAGCGCGGCGCCATAAGCGCGCACGCTGTCTTCGAGGGTGCGTGAGCGATCCAAGGTCTCGCGGGTTTCGTCGGCGAATGGGGTTTCGGTCAGCAGCGCGAACATCCACGCCGCGCCGTCATGGAAGCTGCCGCTGACGTCGGCCTCGCGGAAGGTCTTGGCGATCTCTTCCATCTCGCCGACCCAGCGTCCGCTGTCGGCAGGCAGGAACGGCACCATGCTGCGCATACGCTCCAACGTTGGGCCTTGCGAGTGCTCAAGCTCATCGATCAGCGGTTCCAGCAAGCCGTTGCGCTCGGCGGTCAGCAGCACGGCGGTCCAGAGCGTCCAACTGCCCTTGGTCAAGCCTGCATAGGCCATTTTGAGGGCCGACGCTTGGCCGGGCGTATCGCCGAGCGACATCACTTTGAAACCCTTGCCGTCGAGCGCCTGCATTGGGGCAGTATCTTTGCCCGAGACATAAAACCGGGTGTCTTCGCTTTTGTTCGGCGCCAGGCCGACAATGCCGCAGTCAATAAAGGCCGCGCCAGCTTCGGTGATGGTGTCGCCGATTTTGACGGCAGTGCCGGGCGAAATCGCATTGCAGTCAACATACACCGGTGTTGCGCCGGTCCGGCCCATCGCGGCGGCCACATCGGTGGCAAGGTCTGGGGCAAAGGTCGGCGGCAGGATCGAGAGGACCATATCTGCAGCTTTGACGGCGGCATCAAGTGTGCCGACATCGGTTAACTTGCCGGCCTCGGCCAGGCCGCGCGTGCGGTCAGAGCGACTGTCCAATGCGGTGATGGTCTCGTAGCCGTGCTCGCGCAGCGCCAGCGATACCCCGTGGCCCATGTCGCCTGGCATCAGAATGCAGATGGTGCCGTTGCTCATCGCGCAAAATCCTTATGGTCTGTAGATCGCCTTTGTTAGGCGGCGAACGTGGTAATGATGTCGCCGCTGCCTGCGACATTTGCAAGCATACCCTTTGCATCTGCCGCTTTCACGCCATTGATCCAGACCCCGTGCACGCCTTTGGCATCGGTGGTCAGGCGGTGTGCGCCGGCAGGCAGGTCAAAGATTCGTTTCTTTTGGCCGCGCCCAATGGTCGCCGGATCAAACAACAATAGGTCTGCGGCATAGCCTTCGGCAATCAAACCGCGGCCCGGAATGCCGAAAATCTTGGCTGGCTTGCCGGTCAGCTCGTGCACCGCATCACTGAGGCTCATTTTACCCAGGTCCCGCGCCCAGTGGCCGAGTAGGCGCAGCCCAAAGCCCGCATCGCAGAAAAATGTCAGGTGCGCGCCCGCATCCGACAGGCCGAGCGAGGCCGCCGGGTGGGTGAGCATTTTGCCGACCGCGTCTTCGTCGGAATTCAACAGTACGGCGGTAAAGATGGTCTCAAGATTCTCATCAATTGCAATGTCGAGCATACAGTCCAGCGGATCGACACCGCGTTGGACGACGATCTCGGCAATCGTTGTGTGTTCGAGTGCGCGGTTGGCATCGGTGGCGGCTTCGGTGACTTCGATCTTGTCCCACTCGCCATTGAACAGACGCACACCGGCGGGCGAGGCCAACTCGGCTTTAACAGCGTCGCGCAGTTTGCTGTCTTTCAGCGCCGCGATCAGATCTTCGCCGCTCAGCTTCATCAGCGGCTGCCAACTGTCGAAACTTTCTAAGGGGTAGGCGGATTTCAGGGTGAAATCCATGGTCAGCGGGCAGCACGACACTTGCCCCCAAAGCTCGTGGCCGCGCGCCCGGGCGTCGGCGATTTTTGCCAACTCGTCCAGCGTCCCCGTCGGGTTGGTGGAATTGTGCAGCAAGGCAGCGATCATGATCGGGCGCTTGGTTTTGGCGGCCAGTTTTTCGAGGTACGCAACGTCCGTCCGGTTGCCCTTGGTCAGCATGAAAATGCCGCGTCCGGACTTCGCCATCGCGCCGACAAGCGCGTACAATTCGTCATCGTCGGCGAGCCTGGACGGCATCGGCACCCCGGCCCAGCCGTTGTGCTGCGGCGCGGTCGAGGTCGCAAAGCCAATCGCGCCTGCGGCCATGCCTTGTTCAACAATCGCGCACATCTCGGCAATTTCTTCGGGCGTCGCCGCGCGCTCGGTCGCCGCCGACCCCATCACATAGGTGCGGATTGAGCTGTGCCCCAAAAAGCAGGCGACGTTTGGCACAACACCTTTTTGTGCCAGCATGGCGACGTAATCGGGAAACGTCTCGAACCCCCAGTCGATGCCGGTGCGCAGCGCATCCAACGACATGCCTTCGACCTGGGTCAGGTTCTTCATCACCAAATCGCGATCTTTTTCGCGGCAGGGCGCGATGGTGAAGCCGCAGTTGCCCATGACGATGGTCGTTACACCCAACGCTGGCGACGGGCGGACGGCAGCATCCCAAGTGATCTGCGCATCAAAATGCGTGTGCGTATCGATGATTCCCGGCATCAGCGCGAGGCCGGATGCGTCAATAATCTCGGCGCCATCGGAAGAGAGATTTTTGCCGATCGCGCTGATCGCACCGTCTTCGATCAAGACGTCGGTTTTTATCGGATCGGCGCCGGTACCGTCATAAACGTCGGCGCCCGAGATCAGCGTTCGCATGGTGTCCTCCGAGCAATAATTTTTCGGAAGATTACCGAGCATCCGTCGCGAGGTCACGCGTTTCAGGTGAGATTTTCGGCTTTTGGCGGTAGATGGCGCAGGCCGCTTGGGTCGTCAGCAAAAATGTAGAACGCGCTGGCCGAACTCAAGGCGATCAAGTGTGCAAAATATAGTGCATTATACAGTGCATTGAAGAGGATGAATAAACCGCCGAGTAAGGTGGCGGTATCGGTTTCAGACTGCATTAACTCCATGTAAAAGTCAGGGAAAAAGAATGCGGTGACGAATACCGTAAATGCCATCGGTAGATGTATTAAAACGAAATGAAGGGTTATGGCCATGCGACATCCCTTTGTGGCATTCAAAGTGCCGGAAAAGTCAGCAATAATACCGTTTGCGATCCTCGGCAGATGCACAGTCATCGGGCTTGTGTCCCTCCACGTGGTGTACGAAGCGCCCATGGGGGCGTTGGGCATAGGGAGCGTAGCGACCGGAGCCCAAGGTCCCCATGGGTTAGCTTGAATGAGGCGGCCATCGCGTGTCTCCG
>Ga0129324_10002220_pt1 | contig 12052 bp, 11 predicted proteins | sample CPBDNA_7_FD_96879 | JGI IMG/M metagenome (GOLD analysis project Ga0129324, IMG submission 96879) | Freshwater to marine salinity gradient microbial communities from Chesapeake Bay, USA - CPBay_Spr_15_0.2_DNA | ecosystem: Environmental > Aquatic > Marine > Coastal | place: USA: Chesapeake Bay... | reverse complement strand
CGGACCTCGATCTCGCGTTTGCCATAGACGCGTTTGCCGTTGATGTGCATCGGTGTTTGTCGGTCGGATGCGGGGGTATCGGTGTGGGCGTCCATGGGACTCTCCGTTTGAGGTTTATGAAGCTTCAACCACGTGATTGAGGGCGATGTCGAAAATATCAAAGTTACGCAGCCGTGTGCTGGTGGGCGGTACCTGTACCGGAGCCGTGATGATCAGCGGCACCGTCTGTTCGGATACACCACCGTGCGAGCGTAGTGGTTCGGTCAGTTGCGAAAGGTCGTGTCGGTCAGCAGATGTGCCCAGTACCTTATGACGGGTCGAGACGATGATCAGATCGCCGAGCCGATCTTCGGGTAGGCCAAAGTGTGCACAGCCGGTGGCACGGTCATAAACCGCTTCGATACCATCCATGGCGCTGAGTTTTGCGGCGACGTCGGCGGCATCGGTCCCGCTCGGTAAATACGCTGTCGCGAACGAGCCGAGCGCGCCGTGGTGCACCACATACGGATCGGTGATCGGCAGAATGACGCGGGCTTGGCCGGTGCCCAGCATGTCGTCTAGGACTTCTTGCAAATAAATCACATCGGGTTCCCCGTCTTCACCGAATTTGGCGTTCATGCCGTGGTCGGCGGTCAAAGCCAAGGTCGCACCGGTCGCGGCGAGTTCCGCGAAATAGCCGTCCATCATCGCGTAAAACGCGTTTGCGACCGGGGTGCCGGGGGCATGCTTGTGTTGGATATAATCGGTGGTCGACAGGTACATGATATCGGGACGCATCGATGCCATCAGCTTGACGCCGGCGGCGAAAATAAATTCGCTGAGTGCCGCCGAATACACCGAAGGAATATCACGCCCGACCATTGCTTGCGCGTTGTCGATGCCGTTTTCCGCCATCGTTGTTTCATCCGCTTTTTCCGATGAAAAACAGACAGCACGTCCGGAATCGAAGCTGAGACCATGCCCCAGCAGGCGGCGCAATTTATCCTTGGCGGTGACGATGGCGATCTTCGCGCCGGCATCGTAGAACGCCTTGAAAATGGTCTCGGCGCGCAGGAACTTGGGGTCGTTCATCATCACTTCGTCGCCGGTGTCCGGGTCCAGAAAGAAGTTTCCTGAAATACCATGTACGGACGGTGGTTGGCCGGTAACGATGGACAGATTGTTTGGATTGGTGAAGCTGGGCACGACGCAGTCGGCGCGAAGATCTGTGCCGCCTTTGGACAGGGCGTCGGCCAGATAAGGCATATGGCCACCGGCAATCGCTTGTTCGATGTACGCAGGTTCTGAGCCATCGATGCACACGATGACGAGCGGTGCTTTCGGCCAAGCGTAGGTGCGGGCGTTGACGGTAACGGATTTGTGCATGGTATTCATTTCTAACCTTTTATGCTGCGGCTGGGTGGCCGTCGGCGACCCCCATCGTGTCGAGCACGACTTTGATAGCATCAAGTGCGTCGTTGATTTCCGCAACCCCGATTGCGCCGATACACCCAATCCTAAACGAGGGGGCAACCGTCAGCTTGCCTGGATAAATAACATACCCACGATCTTTCAGGCTGTCATAAAACAGGTCGAAATTAAATGCCGGATCTTTCGGCATTTTAAAAGTGATGATGATCGGCGCTTGCAGTTCATCGGGCAGCAACGTCTCGAACCCAAGCGCGCGCATACCGGCGACCAAGGTGCGACAGTTTTCGCTGTAACGTGCGTTGCGGCCCGCGAGGCCGCCGTCGGCGAAGTATTGGTCCATCGCCGAGGCAAAGGCAGCGATCACATGGGTTGGCGGGGTGAAGCGCCATTGGCCGTTGCCTTCCATCGCTTTGTATTGATCGTACAAATCTAGGCTCAGCGCGTGCGCGTTGCCTTTGCAACCGTCCAGCACGGATTTTCGGATTAACGCGAAGCCTAAGCCCGGCACACCTTCCAAACACTTGTTGGAGGATGCCATCACCGCGTCGAAGGGAATGCGGCGTGCATCCAAAACGATGGCGCCAAAAGCGCTCATGGCATCAATGATTAGGCTGCGTTCGGCTTTCGCGACAACGTCGGCGATCTTAGCAATAGGATTGAGGATGCCCGACGTGGTCTCGCAATGTACCGCGAGCACATGGGTGATCGCCTCGTCGTCGGCCAGTAATTTGGCGACGTGCGCAGGGTCGGGTGGGGTGTCTTCGAGCGTTTCATAGGTGACGTAGGCGCGCCCGGCATAATCCAGAATTTTCCCCATTCGCGTCCCGTAAGCGCCGTTGATCAGAATGAGCGCCTTGCCGCTTTTGGGAATCAGTGTGCCCAGCGTCGCTTCGACCGCAAACGTGCCGCTGCCTTGCACCGGAACGCAGACGTGGGTGTTTTCGGCGTGGGCGATCTTGAGCAGATTCTGCCGGACCACTCGGTTGGTTTCGATAAACGCGGCGTCACGTGAACCCCAGTCGTGCAGCATCGCTTGTTTGGTGGCCATGGACGTGGTCAGCGGGCCGGGGGTGAGTAGCCAGGGATCTTGCTGGGGGGCGGTCATCGCTTGCTCCGTCAAGGGGACGTGTCTATTTTCAAAGATTATCGGGCAAATTCGGTCAAAAGTACACAATTTATGCTTGAAAATATTTGATGATTTTGTGACAGGTTTTGACGAAAGCGCTGTCCTACGGTCGAAGTTCGGGCGATAGAAATGGCTCTGACTTGACGATACGCACGGTGCTTAGGCACTGTTTTACCTCGCTGGGCGTGTTTGAGTAGGGCGCGTTCGTGAAAGTGGTATGAAGAAGCGTTTGCTGAGGGGGATTCTATGCTGGCGGAACAACGCCGCAGCCGTATTTTAGAAATCGTCAACGCGCAGGGCTCGATATCGGTGAACGATTTGCACCGGCGTCTGGAGGTTTCGCGCGAGACGATTCGCCGCGACGTCACGCGTTTGGATGCGGATGGACGTTTACGCAAAACCCATGGTGGTGCGCTGGCCCTCACCCAGTCTGAACCGGTGTTCGAAGAACGCTTAAGCGTCAACGCCGATGGCAAGCGCGCCATAGGTCGCGCTGCGGCCGCGATGATTGCCGATGGGGCCTCGATGTTGATCGATTCGGGTACGACCACGATCTGCTTGGCCGAGAATTTGACCGAGCGTCAAAATTTGCTCGTCTACACCAATGATGTGCATATCGCTGCCAAACTGGCTGGGCGTAACAATAATCGTGTGTTGTTGACCGGCGGTGAATATCTGGCGAGCGAGGGCGCAATGCTCGGCCGCGACGCAACGGTCATGCTGTCGAACTATTATCCCGATTATGCGTTTGTCGGTGCTTCGGCGATGTCGGCGCACCCGTGGCTCATGGATTATTCCCGCGAGGCCGCGGAATTGCGGGCACAGATGCTGTCGCAGGCCCGCACCAAAGTCGTGCTCGCAGATCATACCAAATTTGACCGCACTGCGCCGGTGCGTGTTCCGGGCTTTGATCAGGTTGACGTGATTATCACCGATGTCCCACCGTCCGCCCGTATGCAGCGGGGGTTTGCACGTATTGATGCCGAACTCGTGGTGGCAAAGGGGTAGGTCTTTCGAGATGGCCTCTGGCCTACTCAAGATGGGGGCCGTGGAAAAAACACCTCATCCCGAGGCGAGCGGCGCGTGTCTCGAAGACTCAATTGAACGACGTGACCAGCTTTTCAATCTGTGTCGACCACGTCATTTGCCGCATCATCGTGACCGCACGTTGGCCCCGTATGTTTGCTTGCGCACGATCATGATAAATCGCCTCTAAGGCGGCGACGATTTCGTCAACGTCGCTCTCGCCCCAAGCCTCATAACGGCCATGCGGGTCAGCGATCTTGGACTGCTGGGTGAGAGGATAGCAGTTATCGTTGCTGGCGATATCCAAATGGCCGGTGTTCATCGACATCACACAAGGGATGCCGCTGGCCATGCATTCCATTGCCACCAAGTTGGTGCCGCCTTCGCAGCGGTTTGCGAACACGGCCGCATCGGCATCGCGCAGGACGTCTGGAAGCGATGCATTACCGATGACTCCGACATCAATATGTGCGCCATCGGGAAGACCTTCGCCGGCCGTCCACGCCATAATGGAGTCGGCGACCGAAGGACCATGTCTCGGCGCGGTGCGAACGTGTGGACCTTGCAACACGGTGGCCATGCTGTCGGCCCATGGGTTTTGCCAAACTGTTAACAACAACGCTTCGGGGTGGCGTTCATGAAACGCTTTAAAGGCGGCCAAAACGATATCTTGGCCTTTGCGAAATTCCAATTTACCGCCGGAAAAAATCACAAAGCGGTCTTTGAAGCGTCCGGTTTTGGCGCGCGGCTGAAAGGTCGTTGAGTCTACACCCTGGTGAATGCAGATTACGTCGGAAAGGCCGCGCGACAATAAATAGTCCCGGTTCCAATCCGAGCCTGTCCGCATGGTATCGAACGTTTTGGCGGCTGCGATGGCCGGGGCCGGGATCGCGGTTTCTTCAAAGAATGTAAAGCCTGCGTTGCGCACCCCGCGATAGCGCGCGCTGACATCGTTGTGCACCAAGTTGTTGCCACTGGAATGCAGAATCAAGGTATCTTGCAAGCCGACGCTTTCAATGTGCGCCGCATTTTCAACAAGCCGCTGCTGCTCGTCGATCAACGGCTGTAGCATTGCATGGTAGGTGGGGGCGATCAGGTTAAGATTTGTCTCGTTCAGCAACAACGGACGAGGCCAGCCTTTGCTCGATGGGCCGTTGGCGGCGAAACCTGCCCTGGCCAGCAGCTCGTGGACCAGATTGATGCCAAACACGCCCCAGCCATGAATACTGGACAGCCCCCAGGTAATCGCCAGTCGGCTCTCCATCGATGTCCCCCGCGGTTACTCGGGTTCGGCGACGACCATTTCGCCGTGTTTCGTGCATTCAGCGCTGGCTAGGTCGACGAAGACATGTGCGATGCTTTCCGGTGTTTTTACCGTTTTCACATCTTCGCCCGGCATGGCGGCGGCGCGCATGCCGGTCCGTGTCGGGCCTGGGTTGACCAAGTTGACACGGATGTTGGTTTTCTCGGTCTCTTCGGCATAGATGCGTGCCATCATTTCGAGACCTGCTTTTGAGATCGCATAGGCGCTCCAAAACGCGCGTGGCTGATGACCGACGGTCGACGTTACATAAATCGCACGTCCGCTGTCGGATGCCCGCAGCAGCGGATCGAACGAGCGCGTCATCCGCCAGCACGCGGTCAGATTGACGCCCATGACGCGGTCCCAAACTTTCGGCCCGAGTTGATGGAGCGGCATCAGGGTCCCGAGCGTGCCGTGGTTGGCGACGAATGCATCCAGGCGGCCAAAGCGCTCAAACAGTGCCGCGCCGACCTGATCAATCGCGTCGTAGTCGGTGACGTCCAGTGGGATCAAAGTCGATTCAATACCGGTCTCGGTGCGGATTTCATCGTCGAGTTCTTCCAGCGCAGCGGTGGTGCGGGCTGTTAAAATCGGGTGTGCGCCCTCGGCGGCAAAGCGTTTGGCCATCGCCCGGCCAATGCCGCGGGACGCGCCGGTGATCAGTGTGATCCGGCCTTCAAGTCTTTTACGCATGGGAGAACTCCGATTAGTCGCGTTCTGTCAGCAGTGACAATTGTTTGGGCATGCCGCCACCGTCTCGGTCGATAAGGCGGATCGGGTAATCGCCGGTGAAACACGCATCGCAGTATTGCGGCTGTTCGGTGTCGCGGCGCTCTTCGCCGACGGCGCGATAAAGCCCGTCGAGCGAGATGAACGCCAAAGAGTCGACGCCGATGATTTCCGCCATGCGCGCTAGGTCATTCTGTGCCGCCATCAGTTGATCGCGCTCTGGCGTGTCGATACCGTAAAAGCAGGAATGTGTGGTCGGTGGCGAGGAAATTCGCATATGCACTTCGGTGGCACCGGCAGCGCGGACCATTTCAACGATTTTAATACATGTCGTTCCGCGCACGATGGAGTCGTCAACCAGCACCACACGCTTGCCTTTGAGCATGCCGAGGTTTGCATTGTGCTTTAGGCGGACGCCCAAATTTCGGATTTGTGCCGTGGGCTCGATGAAGGTGCGTCCGACGTAGTGATTTCGGATGATCCCAAGCTCGAACGGGATGCCGCTTTCCTGGCTATAGCCGAGTGCCGCCGGCACGCCGCTGTCGGGGACCGGTACGATGACGTCGGCGTCGACATGGCTTTCTTGCGCAAGCTCGCGACCGATCGCTTTGCGGATTGCATAGACATGCTTGCCTTCGATGTTGCTGTCAGGCCGCGCAAAGTAGATGTATTCGAAGATGCAAAATTTGCGCGGTACTTTGGTGAACGGCTTCAACGAATGCAGGCCGTTTTCATCGATGATGACGATCTCACCCGGGTCCACGTCGCGCACAAACTTGGCGCCCATGATATCCAGCGCGCAGGTTTCCGACGTCATGATATAGGCGTCGCCCAAGCGACCGATCACAAGCGGACGCACACCGCTGGGGTCGCGCGCACCGATGAGTTTCTTTTGCGTCAACGCGACCAACGAATACGCGCCTTCGAGCTGGGTCAGCGCATCGGTCAGGCGGTCGACGACCGGACCGAATTCGCTGCGCGCGATCAGGTGGATGATGGTCTCGGTATCACTGGTGGATTGAAAGATGCTGCCGCGTTCGATCAGGGTCCGGCGGATTGCATATGAATTTGTGAGGTTGCCGTTGTGTGCAACGGCCAAGCCGCCGAAACGAAATTCCGAAAATAGTGGCTGCACGTTACGAAGCGCGGTGTCGCCGCTGGTTGAATAGCGCACATGGCCGATGGCGGATTTGCCGGGCAGTTGCTTGATGACTTCTTCTGAAGAAAAGTTGTCGCCGACGAGGCCGAGTGCGCGTTGGCTATGGAACTGCTCGCCGTCATACGAAACGATGCCGACGGACTCCTGCCCCCGGTGCTGTAAGGCGTGAAGGCCTAGCGCTGTATGGGCTGCAGAATCGATATGCCCGTAGGTGCCGTACAATCCACATTCTTCATGCAGATGGTCGTCATCCAGAAAATCAGCGGCGGCATCAGTCATAGCGGCATCCTAGTACTTTTGTCCCTTAATTGGAACTGGGATTGGAACTTGTATCTGCACCGGTACCGTCAATCAGGCGTTCCATGCCCTTTCGGGTTCCGGCGTCGTATCCTTCGGTCTTCGGTGCATTCGGCTGTTTCGGTGCCGGGGAATTCAATCGTTGTAAGTCTATGCCACCGCTGTCGTCGCCCGTGATCGAACGTGCGCTGATGTGGTCAGGCACGAGTGCCTTAAGTAGGGCGGCGCCCGGTTTTATCAACTGTATTGTCCGCGCCGACTGAACCATCTGCGGCTGCTCGGCCGGCGGCATAATCACTTCCAGGCCAATGTAGGCGACGCAGACCAGCACGGCGCCGCGCGCCAAGCCGAACAGAAAGCCAAGTGAACGGTCGAGCACATTCAGCGCGCTCGATTGCACTTGCTTGGCCACCGCGCGGGTAAGCAGTGATAAAAACACCAGGGTGACAATGAAGATCACAATGCCTGCGGTCAGGTCCGCAGCGATTTCTAACGGGATGTATTTGCGGGCAAATGGTTTTGCATACGGAAAGCCGTAGAACGTTGCGAAGATCGCACCGATCCATCCACCGACCGAGAGCACTTCGTGCACAAAGCCGCGCGCATAGGCGAGAACGGCTGAAATTAAAAGGACCGCCAGTACCCCGATATCGATCACATTGACCGGAAAATCTGACAGTGAGTCCATGTGCCGATCCTTAGCCCAAGGCCTGCTTTTGGCGCGGCTTGGGCAGCACGGCCTGGGCAAGGTCACGAATGTGGGCGATCTCAACGATGTCGAGGCCCGTCGCATTAACAGCCGACTTGCTGCCAGATTTCGAAGTTCGGATGCGTGGGATGATGGCGCGGGTGAATCCCAACTTTGCGGCCTCCTTCAGGCGGGCGTCGATCCGCGATACGGGGCGGATTTCCCCGGAAAGCCCGATCTCGCCGAACACCACGGTGGCACCATGAATGGCCTCACCGCTTTGCGACGATAACAACGCGGCGGCAACCGCGAGATCGGCGGCGGGCTCAGAAATCTTCAGACCACCTGCGACGTTGAGATATACGTCTAAGGGCCCTAGTGCAAGGTCTGCGCGGGCATCCAAAACCGCCATGACCATGGCCAATCGGTTGGTGTCCCAGCCAATCACGGCGCGCCGCGGCGTGGCCAGCGCGCTCGGCGCCACAAGTGCTTGAATTTCCACTAAAACCGGGCGCGAGCCTTCGATGCCTGCAAAAACGGCCGCACCCGACACGTCGCCTTCGCGGTCCGCCAGAAACAATTCCGACGGGTTCGAAACTTCGACCAAGCCGGCGTCCGACATTTCAAACACGCCGATTTCGTCCGCCGGGCCGAAGCGGTTTTTGACGGCGCGCAGGATACGGAACTGGTGCGAGCGCTCGCCCTCAAAATGCAGCACGGTGTCGACCATGTGCTCAAGCACACGCGGGCCGGCGATGGTGCCTTCTTTGGTGACGTGGCCGACAAGCAGCAGCGCAAAGCCGCGCCGCTTCGCCAGTCGGATCAATTCTTGTGCTGACGCCCGCACCTGCGACACGGTGCCGGGGGCACTTTCTAGGTTGTCCAAATACATGGTCTGGATGGAATCGATCACCACCACATCGATGTGATCGGGCGTATCGAGTGTTGAGACGATATCGCGCACGTTGGTCGCAGTTGCCAATGCGACGGGTGCCTTATCGAGATCGAGCCTGCGTGCACGTAGCCGCAGTTGCGCAATCGCTTCTTCACCGGAGATATAAACCGTTTTGCTGCTCTCGGCGAGTTTTGCGGTCGCCTGCATTAACAAGGTGGATTTGCCGATCCCAGGTTCGCCACCAATCAGTACGGCAGAGCCGGGAACCAAGCCACCGCCGGTGACGCGGTCGAATTCTTCAATCCCAGACACCCGCCGCGGCGGGTCTTTTTCCGAGCCTTCGAGGCCGACGAAGTTGATTTTCTTGCCGCGCTTTCCGCCAAGCCCTTTAGGCGCACTTTCAGATGCCGCCTCTTCGGTCAGGCTGTTCCATGCCCCGCAGGCATCGCATCGCCCCATCCATTTTGAATGGGTGGCGCCGCACTCCTGGCAGACGTAGCTGGATTTCGCCTTGGCCAAGCCGGATCCTCGCTGAATTGCGCAAGACGAAGGCTTACGCCATCCGCTCATTCATCGCAAGCCGCCATGGTGCCCGCCGGTTTTACGGCAGCGCTGTGGAAGATACCGGCGAATCGAAGGATTGGTTGGCTGGTGTCGCGTCAGGGTCCCTCTCCCCCCATTCTCGGGGGGGCGAGGGACTAAGTGGGCCTTTAACGCCGCACAGCCATCTTGATCGGGCCGTCGGCGCGGCCATGAATGAATTGTTGGATGTAGGGGTTGTCGGTGTGGTCCATAGCGTCGGTTGAACCGGCCCAGATGATACGGCCATCGTACAGCATGGCGATGCGATCGCCGATCTTGCGGGCGGAAACCATATCGTGGGTGATGGTGATGGCGGTGGCGCCGATCTCTTGGTTGACGTGGACAATCAGATTGTTGATGACGTCGGCCATAATCGGATCAAGGCCGGTGGTCGGTTCGTCAAAAAAGATGATCTCTGGATTTGTCGCGATGGCGCGGGCGAGGCCGACACGCTTTTGCATGCCACCCGAAAGTTCGGCGGGCGACAGATCGAGCACATCCGGGGCCAGGCCCACCAAGCGAAGTTTTTCGGCGGCAATGTCGCGGGCGTCGGCGCGCGAGCACATCTTGCGGGCCAGCAAGCCAAACGCGACGTTTTCCCAGATCGGCAGGGAGTCGAAGAGCGCGGCCGCCTGGAACAACATGCCGACTTGGCGGTTAATATCCTCACGGGCGCCCTCAGACATCTGTGTGACGTCTTGGCCGTCGATGTAGATCGCACCGCTGTCCGGCTTGAGCAGGCCCAACATGCACTTGATGGTGACGGATTTGCCGGTGCCGGAACCGCCGATGATGACCAGGCTTTCACCTTTGCCAACTTCCAGGTCGACGTGGTCCAGCACAACTTTGCGTCCGCCCGCAAAGGTTTTGCGGACGCCGGATAGGGTGATCTTTGCGGCGTTATCCTGCGACATCTTTGCTGAAGAACAAGAGGGTCAGGATATAGTTGAAACACAAAATCAAAATCGAAGCCGAAACCACGGCGTTTGTGGTTGCCTTACCCACGCCCTGTGCGCCGCCGCCCGAGTGATAGCCGTGATAGCAGCCCATCAACGTGGTCAGGAAGCCGAACATCGAGGCTTTTACGAGGCCGGAAATCACGTCCATCGGCTCAAGGAATTCCCAGGTGTTTTGCAGGTAGTTGGACGGGTTGAAGCCGAGCTTATACACCGACACTAAATAGCCGCCGAACACGCCGATGATGTCGGCGACAAAGATCACCAACGGCAACATCACCGTGCCTGCGATCAGGCGAGGCGCAACCAAGTATTTCATCGGGTTGGTCGATAGCGTGGTCAGCGCGTCGACTTGTTCGGTGACGCGCATGGTGCCGATTTCCGCGGCCATCGCAGCACCGATGCGCCCGGCCACCATCAAGCCGCCGAGCACAGGGCCTAATTCGCGGGTGATTGAAAGCACTACGACGTTGGCAATCGCACCTTCGGCAGAGAATCTGGCAAAGCCTGTATAGCTTTGCAGCGCCAACACCATACCGGCAAAAATCGCCGTCAGGCCGACGACGGGCAGGGTGAAGAAACCGATCTCGATAATCTGGCGCAGCAGCTGCCGCCCATAGAACGGCGGGCGAAAACAATGCGAGACGCCGAGCGCCGTAAAAGCCGCCAGCCTGCCTGAGGTCGCAAGAAACGCGATAAACGCGCGACCGATTGGACGCAGGGGATTCATCATGCACCGGTTCCCTCGTAAAGGCGGCGATAGCGCCGTCCGAGCCCGGTTAATACTTCATAGGGGATGGTCTGCCAATCCCGCGCAAGATCATCGGGGGTACGATGAGCGCCGATGAATTCCGCAATGGCGCCTGCGTGCACCAAATGTGCGGGGACATCGGTGACGTCCAGGGTGATCAAATCCATCGATACGCGCCCGGCAATCGGCGCCGGATGGCCGGAAATGTGCGCCATGCCGGTGGTGGGGTGGCCACGATGAAAGCCGTCTGCGTACCCGATCGGCACGGTGGCGATGCGGCTTGGTCGCGTCACCGGATAGGTTGCGCCATAGCCGACCGTTTCCGGCGGTGCGACGTCGCGAACTGGGATGATACGCGCGGTCAGGCGCACCGGATTCGCCATCGGATTGTCTGCGAACGGAGTCGGGTTGCCGCCGTAAAGAGCGATGCCCGGCCTGGCCACGTCGAAATGGTAATCGCCGCCCAGAAATATCCCCGACGAGTTGCTAAGCGATCCTTGCCCGATGCCAAGGCTGTGAAACGCAGACGTGAACGCTGCCAATTGTTGGCCGCTTTGTGGGCTGTCCGGGTCATCGGCATGGGCGAGGTGGCTCATCACCAACTGTACGTCGATGCCGTCCAGCAGGGCCGTGGCATCGTCCAAGAATGCCTTGGTCTCGGTCCGATCGAGACCAAGGCGGCACATTCCGGTATCAATATGTATATCGGCTTTTAGTTTTTGCCCCCGCGCATGCGCGGCATTACGCCAAAGTTGAATGTCGCCCAGCGCATTCAGGACCGGAATAAAATCCGCTTCAAGATATTCGTCGATGGCGTTGGGTAGGGGCCCGTTGAGAATATGAATACGGGCGTCGGGCAATTCGTCTCTGACCACAATGCCCTCGGTCGGATGGGCGACAAAGAAGTCACGGCACCCGGCGGCCCATAGGGCGCGGACTAACGGCGCGGCGCCCAGACCATAGCCGTCGCCCTTGACCGCCGCACCGGCCTTGGCGCCGACCAATTTGGACTGCAATAGGCGATAGTTGGCTGCGACGACATCAAGGTTGATGGTCAGCTCTGTCGCATACAGGGAGGGCGCGGCGCTCATGACCGCTAGTGTCAATAATCGCTATGATGTTCGTCAAGG
>Ga0129324_10002218_pt1 | contig 12053 bp, 13 predicted proteins | sample CPBDNA_7_FD_96879 | JGI IMG/M metagenome (GOLD analysis project Ga0129324, IMG submission 96879) | Freshwater to marine salinity gradient microbial communities from Chesapeake Bay, USA - CPBay_Spr_15_0.2_DNA | ecosystem: Environmental > Aquatic > Marine > Coastal | place: USA: Chesapeake Bay... | reverse complement strand
CCGATGCGCCGTTGGTTCGTTACGTCAATCTGCTGCTGCTGCAGGCGATCACTGATAGCGCCTCCGATGTGCATGTAGAACCGACTGAGGACAGCATTCGAATACGTTTCCGAATCGATGGCGTCCTTAAGGAAATGGATCCAGCTCCCAAGGAAATCCAAGCGGCGGTGATCTCGCGTTTGAAGATCATGTCGGACATGGACATCGCCGAACGGCGCGTCCCGCAGGATGGACGACTCACCGTCACCGCGCGCAACAACAAGGTCGATCTGCGCGTCAGCAGCATTCCCACGGTGTGGGGAGAGAAGATCGTCATGCGAATCCTGGACAACACGGCTGCTCAGATGGCGCTGTCCAATCTGGGCTTCTCCGAAGAGAACTTGCAGCGGTGGCGTGAATCCTACGAGCGGCCCAACGGGATGCTCGTTGTCAGCGGCCCGACTGGATCGGGCAAATCCACAACGTTGTACGCGACCCTCAACGCGATCGTTCGCCCAGAGGTCAACATCGTCACCGTTGAGGATCCCGTTGAGTACCGCATCCCAGGAATCAACCAGGTGCAGGTCAACGCCAAGGCTGGGCTGACGTTCGCATCGGCGCTGCGATCAATACTTCGCGCTGATCCCGATGTCATCTTGATTGGTGAGATTCGTGATCACGAAACGGCGAAGATCGCAATCGAGTCGGCACTCACCGGTCACCTCGTGCTGACAACCCTGCACACCAACGACGCTTCCAGCGTCATGACCCGGTTGACCGACATGGGTATCGAGCCATTTCTTGTCGGTTCGGCGTTAACCTGCGCCACCGGGCAGCGACTGGCCCGGCGACTATGTGAAAAATGCCGCCGGCCCGCTCAGGTGACGCGCGAAAGTCTCAACGCGGTGGGATTCAATGCCCCTGAAGATCTTCCCCGAAACTTCTACGAAGCTATTGGCTGCAGTAGCTGCGCGTACACCGGGTATCGGGGTCGAATCGGACTGCATGAGGTGATGCCGATTGACAATGCCCTCTCCGCCATGGTGCTTCAGCGTGCCTCGGCCGCCGATATCGAGAAGGAAGCGGTCGATCAGGGTATGCGAACCCTGCGCCGAGATGGGTGGTTGAAGGTTGCCCAGGGCCTCACCACGATTCCTGAGATCCTCCGGGTTGTCTCGTGAGCACCCCCGGTGGCGGATTCTCCCTACCGACCCATGATCCGTCGGCAGCCACATCCGCCCCAGTTCCCCCTCCGTCACCTGTTGCACCGCCTCCGCCCAGTGACGTTGGCATTACGGTCCGTGATCGAGAGCGCACCACGGGCATCGCGCTTGAGGAACTGCTGCTGTTCTTGCTGGAACGGGGCGGATCTGATTTGCACCTGTCGGTGAAGTCCCCACCGATGCTACGCATTCATGGCGACCTCGAGCCGATCCCCGGGCATTCACCTTTGACCGACACTGATGTTCGCGGCACGATCTACGGGGTGCTCACCGAGAGGCAGCGGCAGCGATTTGAAGAGGACCACGAACTGGATTTCGCATACGAACTCCACGGAGCCGCGCGCTTTCGGGTGAATGTATTCCAGCAGCAAGGTACTGTAGGCGCGGTGCTGCGGGCGATCCCCTGGGAGATTCTCCCGCTGGAAAGCCTGGGTTTGCCTGAAGCAATCGCGGATTTGGCCATGCTCCCGCGTGGGCTCGTCTTGGTCACCGGCCCGACGGGATCGGGAAAGTCAACGTCGCTGGCGGCCATCATCGACCGCGCAAATCGGTTGCGCTCAGGGCACATCGTGACCATTGAGGATCCGATCGAGTTCGTGCATCAGCATCGTGGAAGTCTGGTGAGCCAACGTGAGGTTGGTCGAGATACCGACTCCTTCGGTGAAGCCCTCAAGCGCGCCCTGCGCCAAGATCCCGACATCATTCTTGTCGGTGAGATGCGCGATCTAGAAACCATCGCCATCGCCTTAACTGCGGCGGAGACCGGTCACCTTGTCTTTGGAACTTTGCACACGAGTTCGGCAGCCTCAACGATTGATCGCATTATCGACGTGTTCCCCGGTGATCGCCAGGCCCAGGTGCGCACGCAGTTGGCCAACAGTCTGGAGGCGGTCGTGTGCCAGGTCCTGTGCCGAACGGCTGCCGATGACGGTCGCGTTGCGGCAACCGAGGTCATGATGACTACAGCCGCTGTTGCGAATCTGATTCGCGAGGGCAAATTGCAGTCGATCGCCTCGATGCTGCAGACTGGTTCTCGATTCGGGATGCACACGCTCAACCAGGATCTGGCCAGGCTCGTCACGGCGGGAACGATTACCTACGAGATGGCTCGATCCAAAGCATCCGATGTCGTCGAACTCGACCAGATCCTGGGGGTGAGCGGCGATGGCGCAGTCTGAATTCCTCATCCGGGCCCGGTCAAAAAGCGGCCGTCTTATTGAGTCAACCATTCGGGCCTCAAGCGAGGACGAGGCCCTCTCCATCATCCGCCAGCAGGGCGCTGTTCCCATCGCCGTGGAGCCAGCGAAGTCGGGACTGAATCGTGAAATCTCCTTCCGCAAGGGCAACGTGTCCAAGAAGGATCTGGCGATCATGGCGCGCCAGACCGCCACGATGCTGTCCGCTGGACTGCAGATCCTGCGTTGCCTGACGATTCTGGCCGACCAGACCACTAACCCCGCCATGCGCGATCTTCTGCTCGACGTCCGCCAAGAGGTGGAGCAAGGTTTGGCGATCTCGGATGCAATGGCCCAGCATCAAGAATTCCCGCCGTTGATGGTGAGCATGGTGCGCGCGGGTGAGGTCGGCGGGTTCCTCGACGCGTCCATGCTGCAGATCGCTGAACTCTATGAGGACGATGTGCGGCTTCGGGGCAAGATCAAGGCAGCTTTGACCTATCCCATCGCGGTGGGAATCATCGCCTTCATCATCGTTACGGGGATGTTGTTATTCATTGTCCCGGTTTTTGCGGATCTGTTTTCAACCCTTGGTGGGGCGTTACCCCTGCCCACGCAGATCCTGGTGTTTTTCTCTAACCTGCTGAAGAACCCGCTATTCGTTATCCCGGCGCTCATTGTGATTATCGGCGGGGTCGTGACGTATCGACGGGTCAAGGACCGACCCGACGTGCGCGAGGTCATCGATCCGTTGAAATTCAAGATCCCCGTGTTCGGTCAGTTGGCACGCAAGATCGCGCTCGCGCGTTTGAGCCGCAACCTCGCCGCTCTTTTAAGCGCGGGGGTACCGATCCTGACAACTCTGGACATCGTGGGCGAGACCGCCGGCAATATCGTGATTTCCAAAGCGGTGGACGATGTTAAGGAGAGCGTCCGACAGGGCACCGGGATGGCCAGCCGCTTCGCCCAGCACCCGGTCTTCCCGGCGATGGTCGTACAAATGATCGCCGTCGGCGAAGACACCGGTGAGATAGACACAATGCTGAGCAAGGTGGCCGACTTCTACGAACAGGAGGCCGACGCCACCGCTGACCAGCTCACCAGCCTCATCGAGCCGATCATGCTGGTCGCTCTAGGCCTCGTGGTCGGCGCCATGGTCATCGCCTTGTACCTGCCGATCTTCTCGGTGTTTGAGCTCATCAACGGCTGAGGCCGACTCAGGGGAAACTTCGCCAGGAAATGGACCCGAAATCGGGGTCGCAGACCCTTGATCGGGCCGATACTTCCCTTCGAATCAGCCGCCGCACGGGTGGGGGCCACGAGATCGACGAGGAGCCGCAAATGCTTGCAAGTTTTTACCGGATGCAGGAGAAAGAGAAGGGCTTCAGCCTAATCGAACTCCTCGTCGTCATCGCGATCATCGGCATCTTGGCCGCGATCGCCATTCCGCTTTTCCTTAGCCAGCGCAACTCTGCCCGCGACGCCTCGGTGAAGTCAGATATCAACGGCGTGGCGAAGGCGATCGAGACCACCTATGTCACCCAGGGCGCTTATCCCGCTACCGCCAACTTCAGCACCGACGATTCAATCCAGACCAGCAGTGGCAACATCTTGTGGTACACCACGGATGGCTCGACCTTCCAGGTCTGGGGCTGCAATGCTGAGTCTGGCGAGCAGTATGAGTACAACTCCGGTGCGGGTGGTCTCAATGACACGCCGAGTACGAACGCAGCCTGCACGACCGCACCCACGAGTGGCCTAGGAACCGTGGTTTCCATCCCCTAGTCTGGCGTGATTGCAAATGAGGTAGCCCCCTAGGTTCTGCAACGAACCGGGGGCTACCTCATTTGTCTTATGGTGCAATTTTGGCCGCAAAGTTTTCGTCAGCGATCTAACGAGACACCAGGGCCCAGAAGGCCCTACACTCTGGGCATACTGTTCCAGGGGTTCCTGGGGAATGGAAGGAGGGGAATATGCGCGGACCATCGCCTCTGCCAATCACTCCCGCGAGCATGCACTCCACCGTCGAGGTGGGCTTACGCCTAGCTGCGACGCCGGCGTCATCGACACAGGCGGTAGCCACACTGGCTGCCATCATCGCCGAGCATCCCGGCGTGGGCATCCGCCTCGCTGGAGTCGAGCCGGTGGGCTCACGTGTGCACTTCACCCTCGCCATCGCCCTCGGCTGCCTCGAAGATGTGGTATCTGCGGGAATGGCGTCGCGAGTTGCGCTCACCGCACTGCACGACATTGTCGAGTCGCTTCGAATCCTCGACCCGGCCTTGGTCGCGATGCCACGCCCGGAATCCATTGAAGCCCAAAGTGCCCGCGCCCTGGTTGCTCGCCATCGTGGGATCGGTGAGGCAGCGCTCGCTGCGTTGTCCGAGGACCTGTTCAGCGTCGGTTGATCACCGTGCTCGACGGTCCCGACGCCACCCCCAACCCATCGCAGAAACGTGACGCGAGAGAAGAAGAAGATCCTCGCCGCGTTCCCAATCTGGTGATCGACGGGATTGACGAACGGGCCATCTTGGATCAGGCCCCGGTGTTCCTCGCCGATCGTGTGCACTGGGAGTCTCCCGACGGTTTCAATCCCACCCGAGTGCTTTTTGACCTGACGATGAACGCCTGGACGAGGCACTGGAGTGACGGTCAGTGTCGAGTGTGGGTGGAATCTGGACAAGGCCATGCTGCTAGAGAAGAGATCAAGAGATGGTGCGCCCAAAGAGATATCGAGGTGTTCAACGCCCGGGTCGAAGCCGGAGTCCCCTTCCGAGATTTGGCTCTTGTTGATCCTGATTTACTCGGGCGTCTCGTGGCCGCTGCCGTGGACTGGTTGTTTCCGCGGATGGGATCGGTTCGCCGGCGACTCGTTGCTGATCTAGACCTGGTTGAGGATCAAGACATACGCTCGATGATGTTCCTGTTCGTCAGCGATGTCACCGATCGCTATGACTCTGGGCGAGAAGGCCGACTAGGACGGGTCAACTATCTTGCGTATCTCATTGGCAAGATGCGAACCTGGCCACAGGATCTGGCCCGCGCTGCTTACGGCAGAAACGCAGTGGCAGACCGACAGCGCCGTATTCAGGCTGTAGAAGTTTTTGCCGTCGGGAACCATCGGGCCCCGAACGAATCCGAACTTGCGGGGCTGTTGAACATCACGGTCACTGATCTACGTGCTCGGGAAGAGACACTGACAACCTTGTCGGGCCTGCGCAACTCCGCTGCTCTTATCGGTTTGGATGCTGAAGTTGATCGTGTCTTTGTTGCCGATGCGGTGACAGAGGGTGCGTCACTGGACTATGACCGCGATGCGGTCTTGACCCGCGCAATCCTCGCAGCGGCACATCAGGGGCCCAAGGGCCCGGATCCTTTGGGGCTGGCCTCGCTCTACCTGACCTACTGGGAAGGCATGTCCCGCGCCGATGCCGCCCGACACCTGCAGGTACTCCCCAAGACCGTGACCGCAGCGGTCACCCGTGTCACCGGACGCATCGACGCTGCCGGGTTGGACTAGGAACATAAGGGGACGCCGACGATGAGCGAAGGACTTGCTGACCCGATTCCGTGGTCCTACACCGATCTTCCCGGCGTCTTGCAGTGGACATGGGTGAGCCAACATTTCGTTGCCAGCATCCTCGGGCAAGAGGTCGTGGGTGCCGACATGGAGGTGGGTCGGCGACATGTGCGCACCTATCACTGGGAACTATCTGACACGATCAATCGGCAGCAAGGTCTGCCCCGACTTCTCGTCGAAGGTGGTGCGACCACCTTCGACGACGCTGAAGCGCGCATCCGTGAGCATGTCGGCAAAGCATATGACCGCTCACTTGGATACCTGGGATTCGCTGGTCCCTGGGCTTATACCTTCACCATCGCCACCGGCGATGTCCTTGATGTTCGGGAGTTCATCGGGACCCTCACGACGGCAAAGGTCTTAATGGCTGATCGCAGTGAGCGCACCGTCTCTGGTGACTTCTCAGTTCATCACTACGAGTTTTGTTTCACCACGCCGTCCTCGGTATTCACTGTCGTCCCTGAGCATGTGGTCCGACTGAGTAATCGGTCTGAAGTTGCTGAGCGCGCGACGGAGTTGACCAGTCTGCGTACCTACACCGGCGTGGGGCGTATTTACCGCGAGGAGGTGCGCCCAGGTTGCACAGGAAAACCTGGATTCGACGTGGGAACAGTCGATCACGCTGGTGTGCCCAGATGCCAGCTTCATGAGGAGGGTCTCCCGGAGCACCTGCTCAGATAAGGGCGCAGGCAGGGGATCGGTCCGATATCCACGGGGTAAGACTCACCCAGTATTTCGAAGGGTATGACACCAGTGAAGTTGATTCACCGCGCAAACCAGTCTCGTCCCGGAGGACTCTGGGAGGTCTTGCACCAGCACGAGACAGATCTAAGTACCGGTGTACTCGTGCTCGACGAACCTGCACCCGCAAGTATTGCTCTTTATCGCGGTTGCCCGTACGCGGTGGCCATCGAGGGGTGGAATCCCGATGTCCTCGCTCGGCTCGTGTCAGCCGGCACGGTGACTGCCCAGCAGGCCGAAGTTTTGCGTGCTGAGGGTCCCGCGGATCTCGCGGCGCAGGCACGGGCAGTTGTTGAGGCAGGTCTGGTCGATGCCGAGGAACTCGCTGTGGTGCACCAGGAGTTCGTGCTGTCTGCCCTGGGAGTCTTGGTCGACCGCGCCACGCCGATTCGCTTCGAGGAGGGAGCCGCGCTAAACCGAATATGCGCGATCCCGGTGGAAATCAACCCGCTGAAACAGACCCTTAGGCTGCGCGCGCAACGCAGCGCCGCCACGTGGGAGACCCTCAGTGTGCGCCAGGATCCCGGTCGGGTCACCTTCGCCTGTGATCCCGCGTCGTTGCCCGATAGTTTGCGACTGCCGGAGGTTCTTGCAGTTGTTGGTGCCATGGGCTCGCCGATTTCCTTGGATGAAGTGGCCGGTCTCACTGGACTCACACGTGCCGAGACCCTGCACATCTTGGGTGCGTTGCTACCCGCCGGGGTCGCGGTGTACACCCATACGCCAGCAGCTGTCCCACCCGCCGGGGTCTGGTGGACCGCGGAGCAGATTGCATCGTGATCACCGACGCCACATTCGTGATCGTTGGTGTGGTCTTCCTCTTTGTGCTGGGTGCGATCTGGGGCTCGTTTGCAAATGTTGTTATTGCTCGGGTTCCCGAAGGCCGATCCGTTGTCAGACCCCGATCGGCCTGCCCACGCTGTAACACCCCGATTGCCGCTCGCGACAACATCCCGATCCTGTCCTGGATGATCCTGCGCGGGAGTTGTCGGCACTGCAAGGAAACCATCAGCACGCGCTACCCCCTTGTGGAAGCAAGCACCGGGGCGCTGTTTGTCGTATGGGGTGGGTGGGCTCTTGTCACCGACCATCTTGGCTTACTGCCACTCCTGCTGATCTGGTCGGTCGTTGGTATCTCACTCACCGTCATCGACCTCGATCACCGTCGACTGCCCAACCTGATCACGTTGCCGATGCTGGTGTTGACTCCGCTGGGTTTGGCGCTCGCGAGCGTGATTGATCAACCTGGGCTTGTCGGCGCGAGCGGGTGGGTGGGAGCAGGAATCGGGGCGGCAATCTGGTTCGGGGTCATCGGGTTGCTCTGGCTGATCACCGGTGGGCGGGGGATGGGACTGGGCGACGTTAAACTCGCCCCGTCTTTGGGCGCCACCCTCGGCTGGCTGAGTGTGGGCGTCGCCGGGATCGGGCTATTTGCCGCTTTCGTCCTGGGCGCTGTGGTTTCCATCGTTTTGCTCCTGGCTCGCCGGGTGGGGCGGCGCTCAGCCGTGCCATTTGGCCCGTTCCTTTTCGCCGGGACTGCCCTCGCCATCATGGTGGGAGAACCGCTCGCACAGGCCTATGTGGGCCTGTTCACCCTCGGGAGTTGATTGCGGGCATCCGATTCCTCGCATGTGACCTCCCGCGTGGGCCTGCCAGAATTGGATTGGGCCGATATCCTTCAGGAGAGCCTCTCGATTGAGAGGGCTGTGCCAATGCCCGAACAGTGGGCGTGATCGGAGGTCGAATCGATGCGATCCTGGGTCGATCTCGACGTGCAAAAGCGCCAGTTCCTGTCCCGCGAGGGCTCGGGCTGGGTGAGCGCAGTAGTGCCGACTGACCCCTCACTAGAGGCTTTTCGGGTCGAGATCTTGTGTCGGCTACCCGAACACTGGTCGCCTGCACTACGCACGATGATCACCGCGATCATCCCCGCCGGCCACCCCTTGATGCCCGCGGTCTGTGCTTACGAGGCGAACGGCAACGAGGTTGCCTGGTCGATCCAGTGGCATCGTCACGACGATGTTCCCGCAGATATTCCGGTGACTTCTCTCAACCTTGCGACTGACACTGTTAGCCAACTCCAGGAACTTCGGCCCATCGCGACCCGTGTCGAGGAGTTTTCTAGCGGAGCTTTCAATGACTGAGCCGGCGAAGTCTGTCTTTGGCTCCGTCGATCAGGAGGCGATTCTGGCGAACTTCAGCGTGGCGACCGACGATGGAGAAGAGAGTTCCTTCTTCGCCGTTGCCGTTGACGATACGAGCGAGGGACCCGGTCTGGCTGAGGCGACATTGCAGGAGCGTCGCTCTTTCATCCTTTATGGTCCTGCGGGGCTGGAAATCGCGTGAGTAGCGTGACCGGCGCCGGAGTCATCGTGGTTGCCGAACCCGTCATTCATGAGTTGCTTGCCTCTTCGGGTGCTGACTGGAACGTTCAAGATCGTCAATCTGATGTGCGAACGATGTGGGACGGATTGTCTGGTGGTCGACTCGACCAGCAGTCGCGCATCCTGGTCTTCTCTGATGGCATAGGGTCGCCAGGATCAGCGGAGCGGATTCAAACCGCGCGAGCAATTGCGGCGATGGCGAACGCTGGTGCTCGGGTTTTTGTCGTGACGTGGGACTTGGACAGCGTTGATTCGCTGCGCGATTCGATCAGTGAAGCAGCGCAAGCCCAGGGTTTCGAGGAGTCATCGATCACCTACAATTTACTCCCGACGAATAAGGGTGGGCACGCACTGCTTGATGCTGTTCGCGCACACACCCAGGATGTCGTGTCATTCCCTTCCGAATGGCAGCTGGGCAGCGACGTCGACCTGGGCCGGCAAGACGCCGGGCCTCCTCTTTCAACACCTCCTCGTCGCCCCACCGTGCCCCCGATCATGGCGCAGGCCGATTCCGCACAGGTTGACGCCGCATCGATCACTCAGACCGGATATCCGGCAGCGGCGTCGATGGAACTCCTCGGCCGCCCGCGTCTGCCAGGTCAGACCACGATCACGGTGACGTCCAGCAAAGGAGGATCGGGCAAGTCAACAGCGTCGATCCTGCTCGCCGCCGCAATCTTTCGAGCAAGCCGCGATGCGGGCGAGCCACTGTCGGTGTGCCTGATCGACCTCGATACGCGCGATGGGCAGGTTGCTTCCCTCATCGGAACCTTCATGCCGACGGCTTTGAACATCCGAGTTCAGCCGGTATGGGATGAGGAGCGAATCCGCCGCAATGTGGTCGGTGCTGAACAACTGGGCATCGACACGATCCTCGCACCGATTCGGCCGCGAACAGCCGACACGGTCGGACCAGACTTTTATCGCACAATTGTGCGCAGCCTGCAGCGCATGTACGACGTAGTCATCATGGACACTTCGGTGCAATATCTTGATTCGCTCATTGCGGATGTAGCGCTTAAAGAAGCTGATGAGATTCTCTTCGTCACGACCTTGGCGTCGACAGCAGTGCAGGGCATGGCGAGAGCTCTTCGAGAGATCACCGCCCCGATTGATGAGTCCGGCCTAGGGGTTCCGCGAGAAAAAATTGGCATCATCGTCAACCAGTCGGTAGCGAATGTCGGCATGGAACGCGAACAGGTGCTCGCAGCTGGCCTTGGAGTCCCGGTGGTGGGTGTCATTCCGTTGGCGACGAAAGATGTCCTAACAGCAACGAACTTGAATCGAATGCACGAACTTCTCAACCACCCGCTCATCGGCCCGGCGTACAACCAGTTGGCCCAGTCCTGCCTTCCTGGCCGGGCGCTGGCGGAGTGGAAGGGTGAAACCGAATCGGGAGCCGACCCCTCGACACCGCCGATCCTCCCAACTGAACCAGCATCAGAATCTGAACCGCGCCGGCGTGGTTTGTTTCGGCGAACGACGTGAACGATATTTCGGGCTCGGATTCTGTGCATCCCGACAGCGTTACCGAGACCATGATGCAAGCCTCTTACGCAACGGTTGCCCTGCATCAACGCTTATCCCTGGATCAAATCGCCGAGGGGGCTGCGATGAGGCACTTCCCGATGCGAGATAGAGCAACCCCCGAGTGGTTTGCTGCTGCCGCGGGCAAGAGTTCCTCCCTGGATGAGATCGCTCCTGAACTACAACTGAGTGGGTCAGACGGTGATGTCGATTGGGACTTGATTCGCATGTACGCCCCAGAACTTCAACAATCAGAACTCGAGAGGAACGAGGGGCAAGGTGGAATACCGGTACTGCCGGTATCCGAAGTGCCGTTGAGGAATGACCGCGATATCCGCATCAATTTGCTTGCTGAACTGCGTGACCTTGATGACTAACAGATAGTGAAGCTGCTGCGCGACGGACCGGTCGGTGTCGCCGGACACCAGCCATATTCGCGCAGATGAATGTTTTCCGACCGAAGTTCAACAGACAGATGATGAGTAGCTGATCACCGGGTAAACACCAATGAAGTGTGCGCCCGGAGAGATTCGAACTCCCAACCTTCTGATCCGTAGATAGGCCCAGAGATCTGCTCGCTCGGCTTTCCTCATCATTCTAGTGGGTTTATGGACTAATGATGTAGCACGATGTCGCAGGGAATCCCAGCCGCGTGGCTGACCCGTGGCTGACCGCACCCAGCCGCCCGCGCTGTCGATGGCGCCTTCGATGCAATCTGACTGCTGTCTCGATGGTGTCGGCACTTCGGCTTCCACCCATGGAATCGCCAACGGGTGCCTTGTGAGGCCCATGATGAGGGCATCATTATTGGGGGAGTTATTACCGCCGCGGTCGGCGTTGGCCGGCGCGACCCTGACCGACGCGAACCTGACCGACGCGAACCTGTACTACGCGAACCTAACCGACGCGAACCTGACCAACGCCAACCTGACCAACGCGTGGCTGTACTACGCGAACTTGACCGGCGCGGACCTGTCCAACACGGACCTGTCCGGCGCGACCTTGACCGGCGCGACCCTGACCGGCGCGGTTTTCTGCGGTACGACGATGCCGGACGGCAGCACCAATAACAGCAGCTGTGGCGGTGGTGGGGTAGCCCCAGGGTGGCAATAACCCCACACGCTAGTGGATAGCAGTACTCCGCCTTGCCGCGGAATATTTCTTCACACGTGAATTGCCGAAGGTGGACGCAATGATTGATGTTGAGCTCACAGCTCAAGGCAACCTCTACCTGAGTTTGGACGAGTCCGCCTTGTGATCACGAACGTAACCGGGGCGGGCGTAGGCAAATAGTCCGAGACACACCACGCCGAGCCCGCCAGCGGTGAGGGCATCAACGCGAAGTCCTGCGACGAGGGCTTCACCGTGCAATTCCTGCAACGGCTTGTCGCCGGGCAATTCGATGACGTACAGGGTCGCCTGTTCGGCAGGACTGGCGCTGGTT
>Ga0129324_10002213_pt1 | contig 12067 bp, 10 predicted proteins | sample CPBDNA_7_FD_96879 | JGI IMG/M metagenome (GOLD analysis project Ga0129324, IMG submission 96879) | Freshwater to marine salinity gradient microbial communities from Chesapeake Bay, USA - CPBay_Spr_15_0.2_DNA | ecosystem: Environmental > Aquatic > Marine > Coastal | place: USA: Chesapeake Bay... | reverse complement strand
AGAGTAAGTAGGTACATATATTACTCGTCCTACTTCTGGACCCCATTTTCGCTCCTTTACTTCTGGACCCCATTTTGGTATCGGTTTTTGTATCGGTACTTGGTATAATTCGGAACAATCCTTTGTTTTAGTTTCCATTTTGATATGTGTTTTATTATTAATCATATATAAAAAAATAATTCAATTTTTATATTTATTATTCAATAAATATAAAAAATATTATTTATTCAAACAATAAAAAAATAAATTATGAAAATATAGTATTAGGTCTATCATCTCCAATAATTGAACATTATGACAGTGACATCAATGATGATGACTGATAATTATTTCTTAGTTAATGTTTCTAACCATGATGCTAATTTCATATGTCCATTTTTTCGTGCATATTTAAGAGCATGATTATCATCTACTGAAATATTAATATCAGGTTTTACTGAAAGTAACCACTTTGCCATTTCTAAATAACCATTTTCACAAACAATTTTAAAACTACGTTCATTGACAGCAGATATATCAAGTTCCGGATTAATAGAATAAAATTCTTGTGCTAATTGTAATTCACCATATCTACAAAGATCTATAAAAGCATTTATATCATTAGCTACTATAAATGACATAACCCATTGTGCTACTTCCATGTGACCATTTTCACAAGCCCATATAAATCCTTTTTGATTAATATAAGGTTTAAGTTCTTTCAAAGATTTAGTTTTAAAATCTAAAAGTGCTTCCATTTTGATAGGTCTTTTATTTATAATTATATATAAAAACAATTCAATTTTTTATTATTATTTAATAAACTACATTATAAAAATAATAAAAAATATTTTAACAAAATAAACTAAAATACACTTTTACATAAAAATAAAAAAATATTAGAGTTACAGAAACATTTTACATTATTATACAAAACTTTTTATTGATTTTGTATTAATTTAAATTTATTCTGGGTATATAGTTTAAAACTTTTATTATTTATTCTTATAAAAAATATATAGTATCCAGAAACATTTTTACATTATTATATAAAACTTATTTGCGTTCGGGATTTTTTAAATCCTGATTTTGGTTAAGTTTTTTCTAAAAACTTAATTTTTATCAAAATTTAAAACAAAAAATTGATTTTTTATATATAATAACCATATAATAAACATATATTTATTATATTCATTCTTTTAAAATGCCAGGACCGCAAACTCAAAAAGTTATTAATGAAAGTAGTGTTAATGATGCTGATAGTGAAGGATATACTGATTTAATGAGAGCAGTTGAAAATAATGATATTAAAAAAGTTAAACAATTTTTAACTATTAAAGGTATTGACCTTGAAATAATGACAGATGATTCTGAATATCCTGAATACGGACATACAGCATTATCTATTGCTACATATAAAAATAATTATGAAATAGTTAAATTATTAATTGAAAAAGGAGCAAATAAAAATCACAAAGCCAGAAATGATATTGAAATTTTTGATAATGATGGATGGAGTTTAGGACGTTGTAGTACAGTGTTCGAAACTATTTTAGAAATGGCTACACGCATTGGTAATCAAGATATTATTTTACTTTTATAAAAAATACATATATTCAGAAATATTTATACATATTTTATACAAACTTTTTATTGATTTTGTTTTTTTAGTTAAGTTTTTTCTAAAAACTTAATTTATTAGGTAAATAAAAAAAATTACTTATTAGAATTTTTTAAGATAGACTTGCCAAAAATTTTTCACGTTCTAATTTTTGGGCAGCATCAAAATCAGCAATCTGAGTCTTAATCTTCTCTTCAGCTTCTGATTTCTTTGTGGCTTCTTCAAATTTAGCCTTTGCTTCTTTTGCCTTTTTCTCTGCTTCTTCTAATACATCCTTTGCCTCTTTTACCTTTTTCTCTGCTTCGTCCAATAACGCCTTTGCTACTTCTAATTCAGAGCCTCCTGGAATTGTTTTTCCCTCAGATTCTAAAACTTCAGATAAACTATAGTTAAACAAATCCACATATCCGCGTTCACCTTCCTCATGAAATTTATCAATATCATTAAGATAGAAACTTCTCTGATAATCTTCCAGATTTTCATCATCAAGATATACACAGTTGATTTTTCTATCAAAACAAAATGTCTGTTCATCTCCATCTTCATCTATATATTTAAAAGAAACAGAGTTTCCTTCGACTTTATATGTGTCTTTATTGACACATTCTCTATCTTTTTCCATTTCCTCAACAATAATCAAAGCTTCATGTAATGTATAAGCATATACTAATACATAAGTTGTTTTTAGATCTGCTTCGCAGTTGTCGCAAATTGTGCTACCTTCATCGCCCCAATGTGTATATGTAGTATAGTTACCCTTTTTAATTTTTTTATGGTCAAATGTGACTACAATAAATACCTTCAGTTTTTTGGGCATTTTTTACAGTTAGCTTCTTTTTATAATTTTAAAATATAAATATAAAAAACAAATTTTTTCTATTTTTTCTATTTTTTCTATTTTTTCTGTTTTTTCTGTTTTTTATTCATTTTTTATTTACTTTTATAATAAAATATACATACTCTAGAAACATTTTACATAATTATAATTATACAAAACTTTTATTGATTATTTTAATTTTTAATTAAGTTTTTTATAATAAATTAAAAAAATTGATTTTTATATTATTATTTCAAAAAATATTAATATTAAGTGTAATTAACTATAAAATGACTACAAATTCAATTAAAGCTCTGTCTGATGATGATTATAAGAAAATGAATGAAGTTGAAGACTGTGAAGACTATGATAGGTCTGATGAAAATAATGGACATGATGAAGAAGAATGTGACTCATCAGGACATTGTTATGAATGTTGTAATTTGTCAAAATGCACTACAAAAGATACATGGGCTCGTCAAGGACAATATGAATGTGATAAAGGTATGTATTTTCCTTGTACTATTTGCGAACCACAATTTAAGGGTATCCCTCAACATATATAATTTATATAAATGTATATATATTTATATGTATATAATTTTATTTTAATTTTTTTATTACTCTTATAAAAAATATATAGTATCCAGAACTATTTTACATAATTATACAAATTTTTATTTTTTTGGTAAAGTTTAAAAAATAGAAAATATATAAAAAACAAATTAAAAATTAATAGAAATCAATAGAAATGAATAGAAATAAATAAAAATCAATAAAAATCAATAGAAATCAATAGAAATCAATAGAAATCAATAGAAATGAATAGAAATCAATAGAAAAAATAGAAACTATCAAAATAATATAAAAAAATTGTTTTTTAATTAAAAGAATATATACATTATTCTTAATTGTAACTTATTAAATTACATTTTTACAATGTGTTTTGAAATTTCACAACAACGATTATCAGCTAAAAGCCTTAGAGCTATAAAGAATATTAAGCGTGTTAGTGATGTTCGAAATAGAACGGCGTGGCAAAATCGTAGTGACGCAAGTTTGAAAGGATCACTTAGTGATTTATATACCAGTAAACTGTCTGAATTGATTACAAAAACAAAATTTAACAACTTGTTTTTAGGTTTTTTGCCATTCACGAATATATTGAAATTTTTAATTTCTCTATTTTCGAGCAAAGGTCATATTGATTTTAGTTGTATTGAAGATTTTAGCTATGAGAACTGGGACTTTTTCAACGATATCTCTAAATTGGCAGATATAATTGTCTTGCTCTTACGCTTCTTTAAGAACAAAATCATTACTTTTGTAATGCCCACTTACATCAATTTTTCAGAAGATGATTTTATGAAAATAATTGACCTTCTACATGATTCTCCAATCAAACATCTGGATTTATCTTATCAGAGTTTTAATGAAGAAAAAGCTAATTCTGTTGCTGAGCTTATTGGTGGTATCGAAACCCTTGTAAAGTTCACAGCAAAATCTTCTGGTTTAGATACCGAATACAATCCTCGTCCTTTTAAAATAATCTGTGACGCATTGAGATTGACGAATGTCAAAGAAGTAGATTTATCTGATAATGAATATTTGCAGTATTTAAATTATATTGATTTCAAGAATGGTTGGAGTAATCTATTAGTGTTGATATTATCTGGTTGCGCTATTGGAAGACTAGATGATATGCGAGATTATGGAATGCCTGAAAATCTCTGCTATGCACTGATTGATTTCATACAATCTCTAAAACATTCTAAGTTAAATACATTAGATTTGCGAGGAAATCCACTTGGTGATGGAGGAACAAGTATGAAACTGGCTTTGCGAGAATTGAAGGATGAGATTTCTTCTTGTAATTTGGCTATAGATATAATGTTAGATCTCTCATACTTCTCAGATTATGAACTAAATCAAGACAAAGGAGAAACAAGAGAAACAAGTGTTTTTACTTGTGAACCTATTTATGTTCGTCCTGATTTAGTTTAATTTTATATATACTTATGCTATATATTTTTTTATACTACTTTGAAAAAGTATTAAATATATAATCGTTTTACTTATAAAATACTATTTTAATTATAAATTATAATTTTTTTATTGATTGACTCTTAATTAAGTTTTAGAAAAAATTAAAAAAAAAAGCAAAAAATTGAAATATTATATATATTAAAACATAAGTAAAACATTCACATCTAAAAAATGTCTGAACCTGAATTTCGTATAAAATATAGCACAAATGATGTAGATATACCTCAAGGTTTTTTGACCAGAGATGCATTCTCTGTTTACGACAAAAATGACAAACGTTTAATGGTTATGAACTATGATGAAGACGACCAATACTATAACAAAATAGAAGATTATGTTATTGAAATTAACGGAGAAACTGTTTTATTTCATGAACATAATGTTTGTGATAGATCACATAAAGAGGATTTTTATGAGACATTAAAGGGAACTATTGTTAAGGGTGACCCATTACTCAAATTTTTCTCACAAAAGTTATGTGATTTAATTACATTAAATACATATACCAAGGATTATTTTGAATATTCAGACGGTTGTTCCATCCAAGAATGGCTAAATAATATATATAGTCGAGACTATTATATTTTATTTGAATATTAAATAATAGAATAGTCTTGACTATATTTATTTTATGTATTTTTTTATTTTAATTATTAATTTTCTTTTGGTTAAGTTTATTCTAAAAACTTATTTGCGTTCGGGATTTTTTAAATCCTGATTTTGGTTAAATTTAAAAAAAAATTGATTTTAATAACTATTAATCAATATAATTATATAAAAAGTTATATAAATTTATACTAATTACATTAAATTATTTTGATAATACTATTAAAATGGATTCTACATATAAACAACAATTAACTAAAATAGAAAATATTAGAAAACATATAGGAGATAATGCTTTTAAACTTAATTTACCACAAATTACAGTTATTGGAGACCAAAGTAGCGGTAAAAGTTCTCTACTTACTGAATTATCAGGAATACCTTTTCCTGCTAAATCAGGTATTACTACAAAATGCCCTATTGTAGTTCATACTAAACATAAATCATCATTAATAAAACCTATATATAAAATAACACATAATGATAAAGAAATTATAATAGACAAAAATGACTTATCAAAAAAAATTTTGGATTTACAAAGTGAAAATTTAGAAAATAATGAAATTGAAGAAATGGTAATTGATACACCTATTTCTATTTCTGCTGAAGGTAAAGAGTTTAATGATTTAGTATTAATTGATTTACCTGGTATTATATCAAATGGTGAAGGTAAAGACAAAGTTATTGAAATGATTAAAACTTATATTAGCCCTGAACAAACTCTTATTTTAACAATAACTGAAGCTAAACAAGATGATGAAACAGCACACGCATTAGAATTAGCAAAACAATTTGACCCTGATGAAGAAAGAACTATTCGTATTTTAACAAAATATGACATTTTTGACTCAGAAGAAAGTAGATTACGAGCACACTCTCTTATACGTAAAGTTAGTAATTTATCTCCCCACGCAATTATTTGTCGTCCAAATGGAAAAGAATATTTAGCAGAAAGTGAAAACAAACAACTTTCACAATCTAAATTACCAGAAGAACGTTCAGGTATTAATAGTTTAAAAAAGAGATTACCTAAACTTTTATGTAATTTAATTAATACAAATATGCCAAATTTAAAAGAACAAATTAAAACTATTTTACAAGACAATAAACAAAAATTATCTAATATTGGAGAAAATGCTCCTGATACTACTACACTTTTATTACAAATACAAAAACAATTACAAAAACATAATAAACATTTAGAAACAGAATTAAGCAAACCTATTACAGATTTTAGAGACACTATTCGTGATACTGAAATTTTAATTACTGATAAATTAATTGATGAATTATATAAATTTAACGCATTTAAACCTATATTTTTCCAAGGAGAAGACACATTTAATAAAGTTTTAGAATTTATTAATGAAAAGTGGAAAACAATAATTGATGATTTATATAATACTATTGAAACTATTATAAATAATTTATTTAATATAGAACAAATAGATAAAGTTTCTAAAAAACTTATTAAATGTATTACTAATCATTGGGATAATTTTAAATCTATAATTTTTGAAAAATTAAAAAAATCTATGTATTGTGAATTATTTAAAGAACTTAAATATAAAACTGTAAATCATTATCTTACTTCAAAATATCAAGAAAATTTAATTATGCCCTTAAAAATTATAGACAAAATAACAGAACAAATAACTGAAAACACTATATGGAATTATATAAAAATTGGAGAAGACAATAAAGGAGAAGACATATACGAACGTGATATAGAAACTTCACGTTCTAATATAAAAGAAATAATAAAAACTACTATGGAAGAAAATCAAGATGATTTTGAACATCAACCTATTGAAGAACAACATACACTTCGTATTTTAGCAGCTTCTATAGCAAATTGGTCTGTATCACATAAAAATTTAACAGATAATATTTTATCCAGTATTGATAGTAATGTTAATGATGAAATTACTAATTGGATTAATATTACATTCATTAGTGATAATGCTATTAAAAATAATACAAGTGAAAACGCTATAATTATAGAACAGCGTCAAGAACATAAAAATAATATAAAAATTATGAATGAATGTTTAACTATGTTGAATAATTAATATATATAATTATATATATAATTTTTTTCTTTATTCTTATTCTTATAAAAAATATAAATGTATCCAGAACTATTTTACATCATATACAAAACTTTTATTGAATATTTTAGTTAAGTTTTTCTAAAAACTTATTTGCGTTCGGGATTTTTTAAATCCTGATTTAACTAATATATTAAAAATGTCACATTTTAAATCTTTAAGGGTGTAAATTTGAACCTATAACTTTATTTTAATATAAAATATTTTTAAACTCGCTATAAATTACAATTATATTTTACACCTTAATTTAGAGTACAAAAAACAAAAATAGATAAAATTTTAAAAATAGAGAAAAATTGTTTTTTTGTTTATTTTTTGTTGATGTATTATTTGTCAGGTTTCAATTTATTTATTCTGATACCACCTCCACGATGACAGCTACTTTTGAACTTAGGGTGGGGGTGGATACTAACTCTTCTCCTGTTTCTGCTCATTCGTCTTTTCCTTCGTCTGCTCCTGCTCCTTCACATGCTCCTGCTCCTGCTCATGATACTTCTCTTTATTCACATTCACATCAGATTGGTGTAGGGAGTTTACTCACTAAAGAAGGTATTGTTCGTAGTCATGTGACTGCTATTGATGTTATCAGGCTGCTTCTTATGCAGCTTTGTATGGTGTTTGGTGTTGGTGATGAACCTACTTCTGCAGTTGCTACTTCTGCCGTTGCTACTTCTGCGGCTATCAAGAGAATGTCGATTGTTGAAAAAACACCCACTCAACAAGAGCAAAAACATCGAACAACAAATCAAATGTGGAATATTTTAGAATCAAACGATTTGAATGTTCCTAAAGGTTTGACTGAATGTGGACGTTCAATAACTGAATTCCTCGACATCGCCCGCATAGAACAATTCCTTTTATCCCCACCATCCACTCTATTGCTATCGACTTGTAACAGTCATATTGATGAACTTCTGGAGATATGGAAGGTCATTTACAATGACCTTGTTTCATCTGTGGGAACTCCCTTTGGTTTTATTGATAAAAACCACTTCAAACTCTTCAAACTTATATGTAGACTTAATGGGGATGTTACAACCAAAATTGAGAGCATTAAAAACGCCCTCATATCCTCGGAATTATGTTAATGGGTCATAGATTTGTATACTGTATTTAATGGTATATGGATTTCCGATTTCGTAGAGCACTTTTTTTTATTTTTTATTTTAATTTTTATATATTTATTTTACAACTTTGGATATTTAAAATAAAATAATTTTGATTTTATTATTAATTTTCTCTTCTTAGGTTTTTTCTAAAAACTTATTTATATAATTCATATATTATTTAAAATATATAAGTGTTTATAATAGTTGCATTATTTGGTTTATTATTAAACATTTTAAAATTATTTTTTAAATAATTTAATGGATGTTGTATAGTTGCTTCTAATTCAGGAATATTATTAATATTCCAAATACGATCTAATTCATTTTTATTTATTTCATTTATTTTATCAATAATATCAATATCTAAATATTGTTTTATAGTATTTTTAACAGAGTTAATTATTTTTACTTTATTTTTTAGTGTTTTATTATTTTTAATTAAGTTCATTAAACTATCTTGTCCAAAATTTCCTCCATCATATAAATCATGTAAAAAATTAAATGTATCATTATTGTGTGTATTATCTGCTGACATATTAGGGTGAAATTCTGTATATTTATCAATACATTTTTCTCGATTAATAAAGCCTTTAGATAACATTTTATCACCAATTTTTGGATTTGCTAAACTAAATCCAAAATCATTAATTTTAATATAAATACCATTCGCAGGTAAATAAAACACTATTTTATCATCCTTATTTATACCATTTTTTATATATATATATTCTACAAAATCATTATCTGAATATTTATTTTCTACACGTGCCATAATATTACGTAAAAACATATCATTATGAATAAAATTTGGTAAAACATCATATATAGCACACATTGTAAATGAATATTGAAAAATAATTCTATTTATAAACATTTCAGTATTTATAGGAATATTATCACTATTTATTTTATTATTTAATATTTCATTATAAAAATAATTTGATATTGTTTCAGAACAATTTTCTAAATAAACACCATCAAACATATTATCTAATTCTTGATTCCATAAAAAAGTTCCACATTTATTAATTTTATAATTACATAATGTTTTTGTTACATTTTCTTCTATTTTATTATATTTTTTTGTTTTATTTAAATTATTATTTTTTTTTGTATTTATATTTTTTTTTTGTTTTTTAACAGTTTTCTTACTATTTGATTTAAATAAGTTTATTAATTTATATATAAAATTTTTATTTTTTTTATAATTATTTTTATTTTTTTTATGTTTATTAGTATTAAAATAATGTTTTGTTATTAAATTTTCAAATTTTGTTTTTATTTTTTCATCAGTATTATTATCTTTACAATATTTATAATATTTATCAATTAATGTTTTCAAATTAATTTTTATTGATTTATATGAACCAACTATATGAGGTGTTTTATTTTTTAATATTAAATTATTTGTAAAAAACTTATAAAATTTTATTTCTTCTTGGTCATTTTGATATTTTTGAATTAACTGCCACGGTTTTTTAAAATTAGGTATTATTTTTAAAACTTGTTCTTTATCAACAATTATATAATTATTCGAACCCCCACTACCAGTATAAACGTCCCCATTTTTTAATAATATATCTATTGATTCAGGTTTAAAGGTTTTATATAATTTTGTAAATTCCATATTTATTTTATATTTATTTTATACATAGATATTATTTTAAAAATAATATAAAAAATATATAGTCTACAGAACACATTTATAAATTATTATAAAAACTTTTATTTATTTTCTTTTGGTTAAGTTTTTTCTAAAAACTTAAATATAAGTTAATAATAATAAATAGTTTAATTTTATAAAATATAAAAAAAATAAAAAAAATATTATATCTTAATTTATAAAAAAATGAGTATTAATGTTAATATATTAAGAGATTATTTAAAAAGTATAAAAAATGATTGGAATTATATAACTGCTATTGATTTTTATAATAAATATTATTTAAAAAAAGATTATTTTTTGATTGATTTGCGAACTGAAAAAGAATATAAAAAAATGCATATCAAAGGTTCAAAAAATATATTTTGGTTAAATATATTAGACGAAACAAATTTAAAAAAATTACCTAAAGATAAACTTATTTTTTTAATTTGCTATGTTGGACATACTAGTAGTCAAGTTTTAACATTATTAAAAATGTTAGGTTATAATGTTATATCAATAAAATATGGATATGGTTTATCACCTATAAAAAATATTCCTATTGCTGGATGGTTAGATTATAAATTACCAACAATAAGTAGTAAATAATTATTTACTTTTTATTTTTATTATATTTTCTATTTAAATTTAACACCTTTGGACATTTAAAACATCGACTTATCAGAAATTTATCAGTCACAAAGGCAATATTACATTGGACATTTAAAATATCGAATGATGTAAAAATTGATTTTATCACTATAAATAATTATAATTATTTAAAAAATATAGTGAATTTAAAAATTAAAAATGAGTGTGAATAATGAAGATGAAGATATTAATATGGATTTACAAAATGAATATGGAGATGAATATGAAGATGAATATGAAGATGAATATGAAAATGAATATGAAGATGACTATGGAAATGAATATGAATATGAAGATGAATACATGTCTAATGATGACGATGATTATGAAGAAGAATATAAATATGTATATAGTAAAGAATTTAGGAAAACTATTAATAAATTTATAATTGAAGGTGAAACTATAGAAAATTTAAATAAATTTAAAACTTTTACTATGAGTAAACCTGATTTAAATATACCTACAATAAATCATACACTATTAAACAATTATTATTATTATTATGAACTATTTAGTTATATGTGTAGATATAATTATATAACCTACGCACAATGGTTAATTGAAACTACACCTGAAATTAAATTATTTTATGATAATAGTATTAATAAATCTATCTATCGTATTCCTATTAAAAATAATAAAGATACTGAAATTACTGAAAATAATAAAAATGAAAGTATTTATAATTATAACGCATACGTATTAAAAAGTTTATGCCAATATGAACAATTAGAATACACAAAATTCTTATATTCATTAAATTATAATATTATAGAAAACGATGACTATTTTGCTAAAACATTCTATGAAATTTTATCTGATTTTACAGGAGATGACAGTTTCTATATGGATGATTCTTTATATAATGATAAGATTGAAAAAGACAAACTACTAATTCAAACCTATTTAGAATTACCAAATTGGGTAATTTCGCTTAATTATAACATTGATTTATCTTATAATAATGATGAATTATTATTTTCAGCTTGTGAGAATGATAAAATAAATTTTATGAAATGGTTATATACTATACATTCTATTGATATTTTAAAACATATAAATGAACTTTTTGAAATTGCGTATAATAAAAACTATTTAGAAATTCTTGATTGGTTAATAGAATTATATCCTCCTGTATTTAATAAATTAAATAATTATGATGAATTTAAAAAAGCGTGTGTGAAAGAAAATACAATTATGGTAAATTATATAATTGAAAAAAATCCATCTATAAAAAATAGTCTTTACACTAATAAACATGAAATATTTAATTATGTATGTAATAAAGCAATAATAGAATATAATAATCTTATACAAACAAATCTATTTAAACAGACACAAACAGAATATTCTATTATGATGCAAAATGATAAATCTATATCTCAAGATGAATTATTAAACTATAATAATCTTATAAAAAATAATCCAAATAATATTATATTTGATTATAATTTTAAAATTACATTATCTACAAATAGTTTT